>Ga0233438_10000258_pt1 | contig 73579 bp, 73 predicted proteins | sample SI_123_September_FD_182720 | JGI IMG/M metagenome (GOLD analysis project Ga0233438, IMG submission 182720) | Seawater microbial communities from Saanich Inlet, British Columbia, Canada - SI_123_September2016_10_MG | ecosystem: Environmental > Aquatic > Marine > Inlet | place: Canada: British... | reverse complement strand
GTTTTACCACTTCCAGCAGGACCCGTCATCACGACCAAATCAATATGCGGATCGAGTAAGGTATGCAGTGCCATAGCTTGCCCTATATTTTTCGGACGAATACCCCATGCTTGACGAGACATTAATCGCTCCACACCTAAATCAAGGATTTCAATAAAATCTGAGTCAATACCTTCAACAATTCCCGCAAATGTGCCGTTTTCATCCACTATAAACTCATTAATATAAGCATCTGGCAATACTGATTTTGGTATTCGGTGGATAACATCACGTCCCTCTTGACGACTCTCTACATTACTTACTTGTTCCCAAAAATCACCCTCAAATGTCATAAAACCTTTCGATAGATATTTAATATCGTCTACCAATTGGTCCGTTCGGTAATCTTCGACTTTCCCCATGCCTGCGCCTTTAGCTTTTAAACGCATATTGATATCTTTAGTGACGAGAATCACTTCATTATTTGGGTGAGATTGCTGCATATCGAGTGCGACATTGATGATACGGTTGTCGTTTTCATTGCTTGTAAATACTTGTAACTCTTGGGCCATTACTAGGTCAGTATAAATAGACAATCGCCCACGGGGACCATGTTCTCCGCCAGTAACCCCCTCAAGACTGACCCCTTGAGTCATTTGTTCAGGGGTTGCATCTTTTAATACATTTTCCATCGCACGAATAGATATGCGAGCATCCCGTGCAACATCTTTTTTACTATCTTTGATATGGTCCAATTCTTCTAAAACAGTCATTGGCACAACGACATCATGTTCTTGAAAGGATAAAAAGGCGAGAGGTTCATGTAATAGAATATTCGTATCAAGAACGTAAATTTTGGTAGCACTTGAAGATACTGTCATTTAAAACTCCTTATCTGACCGATAATTTTTTACAAAGTTTTATATTCAATACCTTTACAATAATCCATATAGATTGAAATTACCTGTTTTTTTTCATATTGCTCAGACGTCTACTAGAATTCATGCGATAATTACACTTTATCCTTTTACTCTTGAAATTATTTACCGATATTTTATGAATTTTACCGTTGGTCAACGCTGGCTGAGCTCACAGCAACCCGAACTTGGACTAGGCATTGTTGCTGATGTTCAACTTAGACAAGTCACTATTTATTTCCCTGTTACCCAAGAAGATAAGCACTATTCCATCGATAGTTCACCTTTGATCCGTTTATTATTAGAAAAAGGCGATATTGGCCTCGATGTCGATAAGCAAGAATTTTGTGTACTCGACACGATGGACACCAATGGTCTCATCCAATATCTAGTCGAATATACCCACAATAATGAGTCGGTGGTATTAACTGAAACTCAGTTATCACACTTAACGCAAATTAATCAGCCTGAAGATCGCTTATTTACGCTGCAACTAGATAAATACAACTGGTTTGATGCAAGACGTGAGGCGTTTGATGCACGTTTTACGCACCAACAATCGCCTTTATTGGGTTTAAGCGGCGCACGAGTTAGCTTAATTGAACATCAAATTCATATTGCGAATCAAGTAGGTAATCGTTTCGCCCCTCGCGTGTTACTTGCTGACGAAGTGGGTTTAGGTAAAACGATTGAAGCAGCTATGATCATACAAAAACAGCGTCTCAGTGGTCGTGCTACTCGCATTTTAATTATTGTCCCTGAAACCTTGATCCATCAATGGTTAGTCGAGATGCATAGAAGGGTTAATGTACCCTGTGCAGTATTTGATGCTAGTCGTGTTGAAGCCTTACTCGAAGATGGCATGAACCCATTTGATGCAGAGCAAATCGTCTTAATTAGTATCGATACCTTAGTGACGGAGCCTAAGATTAATGCTTGGGCTTTAGCATCATCATGGGATCTAATGGTTGTAGATGAAGCGCATCATTTACATTGGTCAAATGAAACCGTGTCAGATGAATATGCCGTGGTAGAAGGACTGACTCAAATCACACCGGGCGTCTTACTATTGACAGCCACGCCAGATCAACTGGGTCATGAAAGTCATTTTGCACGCTTACGCCTACTCGACCCTGCCCGTTTTACTGACTTTGCTACTTATGAAGCTGAACAGGCTCAATATAAAGTGCTGGCTGAATTAACGGATGCATTGCTAGATGAGCAAAGCTCTATGTCTCTTGTTGCAGAGCTAGCTGAGACTGAAGCGACAATCAGTAATGAATTACAAACACATATCGCCTCTATCTATACAGATATCGATGTTGAATATCTTGCGACCACATCACATCAATCGATGATCAATCATCTCATTGATCGCCATGGCACCGGTCGGATGTTTTTTAGAAACACTCGACAATCTATCGCAGGGTTGAATGAGCGGATTTTACATGCCTATCCATTAGCGTTACCAGAAGAATGGCAAGCATTAGATTGTCCTCGATCACATACCTGTTTTATTCATGAGTTACCCGCATTACATTCAAGTTGGTTATACGATGATCCTCGCGTAGATTGGTTACTGGAATATTTAGAAGATACCACGAATAAGACTTTACTTATTTGTCGCTCCCAACGGACTGTGTTGCAACTTGCTGAATTTATTAAGAAACTGACGGGTCAACATTTACCTGTCTTTCATGAAAACATGAGTATTATTGAACGAGACCGTGCTGCACATTATTTTTCCGATCCGGAAAACAGTGCACCCTTATTATTATGCAGCGAAATTGGTTCAGAGGGGCGTAATTTCCAATTTGCGCAGCATTTAATCTTATTTGATTTACCTGCACATCCGGATTTATTAGAACAACGCATAGGTCGACTTGATCGCATTGGCCAATCACAAACGGTGAACATCCATGTCCCGTATGTTGAACATACCGGTCAAGCCACCTTGTTTAAGCTGTATCATGAGGGTCTAAATAGTTTTAATCAGACCTGTGCCATTGGGGCAAAAGTGTTTGCAACGCTAGACCACAAGATTCAAAGTGCCTTAGCAGAACCTTCCGAAATTAATGATGTAATAATCCAAGCAGCAGCACTAGCATCTCAGTTTAATGAAGAACGCCAACAAGGCCGTGATAAGTTGTTAGAAATCAGTGCTAGCGGTAAAGGTACAATAGAATCATTAGTCGACGCATTGAATGCGCCAGAACTAGCGCATAGCGTAGAAAGTTTCATGCACTTAATCTGTGACGCGCTTGGCATTGCGCATATTGTAAATGACGCTCATAGCTTTATTTTACAACCCACTGATCAATTAGCACATGCTATTCCTAGCTTACCTGATGAAGGATTAACGATTACTTATCGTCGTGATGTCGCTACTGCAAGAGAAGAGCTGAGCTTTATTAGCTGGGATCATCCACTGATACATGAAGCTATCGACATTATCACCAGTGAAGTGAACGGCAAAGCATCATTAAGCTTTATGAGTAACACCGCTTTACCTGCGGGTGCATTTTTTGTTGAGTGTTTATACATCTTACAAGCCAATACTGATAACACGACAGGATTTAACCCTTATTTGCCTCAGACACCAGTTCTGATCCAGCTCGATAGTCAAGGTAACTCGATGAATAATGTATCGGTCGAGTTAACTAAGGTTGACCGTAAACTCAGCCAAAAACTAGTTCCCGCACTCGCCAAACCAATTAAACTGGTCCTAGCAAAAGCGGAAGCCTTAGCCCAAGAGCGGGTTACATCGGTAAAAGAAGCCGCGCATGAATTCATCCATACACAACTCGGCGCGGAAATTACTCGGTTAACCGAACTGCAAAAAGTGAATCCAAGTATCAGTGACATTGAAATTGCACATATGCAAAGTACATTAGAGCAAGCTCAAACAAGAATTCAAGAAGCGACGTTATATTTAGATGCGATCCGAGTCGTGATCAATAACCCCAAAAAGTGATAATCAATCAACATGGCTATTTTAAACTATCAACCACCCACTGATCCCTTTCTTGATATATTGCATCAAGATGAGGACATTATTGTCTTAGCTAAACCACCTGGTTTGCTCAGTGTCCGTGGGCGAGCTGCGAACCACCAAGATAGTTTACAAAAGCGTGTGACGGACGTGTATCCCAATGCCCGTATTGTGCATCGTTTAGATATGGCGACCTCTGGGATCATCGTCATGGCGATGCATAAATCGGCCAATCAGCATTTAAGTGCTCAGTTCGCAGAGCGTAAAACTCAAAAACGCTACTTTGCACGAGTTTTGGGCAAGATGTCCGTCAGCGAAGGGGAGATCACAGCACCTTTAATTGTAGATTGGCCAAATCGCCCTAAACAAAAAGTCTGCTATGAAACGGGTAAGAAAAGTTTAACGCACTTTAAAGTGGTTGAAGTGGGTGAAAAAACGACCCTCGTTGAATTACACCCTGTGACGGGACGATCGCATCAGTTGCGTGTACATTTACTGTCTATCGGTCACCCAATATTAGGTGACCGTTTATATACTGAAGCTTATACCCGTGAGGGAGTCACTCGATTATGGCTACATGCTGCTGAGCTGGGATTTTACCATCCCACTACTATGCAATGGATGCAGTTTGCTATTGAGCATCCATTTGCAATTGAACCGCAATTAATCGGCCTTTAGGCTCATCAGTTAGCACATAAACCACATTACTTGAACTGACTTGTACATCACGAATACGTGCGTTTAACTCATTCAGCAATTCCGTCTGTTTCACGACATTATCGCCTTCCATTTCTAAATAGCGTAAATGTCTGAATTTTAATGAGCCTATCAAAATGTCATCATTAAAAAATGCCATACCACTGGGCGCAATAGAAGGCACCCAATATGTTAAAGGCTGCTCTAATCCTGGCGCTTCAGTCTGATCAGTGATAATGGTACCGTTATAATTCACCCCATACGTGATGGTTGGCCAACCATAATTGGCACCTACTTTAAGGCGATTTAATTCATCACCACCTTTAGGTCCATGCTCATGTGCCCACATGACTTTTTCAGTAGGATGCCACACGATCCCTTGCACATTTCGATGACCAATAGAATAGACTTCTGGTACCTTTGAATCTAGAAACGCATTTTCAGGATGTGGAGTGCCATCAGGTAACACACGTATCACTTTGCCATAATGATTATCAAGGTCTTGAGTTAACTCTTTACCGGCACCGCGGTCACCGAGTGTGATAAACAACGATTTATCATCCGTAAATGCTAAACGACACCCAAAATGAAAACCTGAATTCACCTTAGGCTGCGCGGTAAAGATATTCGTGACATCACTTAATACATTACCGCTAAGCGTAGCTGAATAGACCTCTGAACCAGTTTTACCTTCATCATCAGCTCTCACTAAGCATACATAAATTTTATTATTTTGAGCAAAATCAGGATCCAAAGTGACGCCTAATACTCCACCTTGACGTTCTGCAACGACACTCGGCAGTCCGGTTAGACGGGTGACGTTACCCGTGGCTGTAATTTTAGCTATCGAGCCTGTTTTTTCGGTCACAAGAAATTCGCCACGTGGCAGAAGAGCAAGCGACCACGGACTAGAGAGATCAGTTGCTATGACGGTTTGTGCCGTAATGGACTGCGCGAATACATTGTTGCTACCAGTCATCAGCGAGAAACTCATGACAAAAAAGGCCACAGCCACAACTTTGCTTGAACTCAACATAATATTTTCCTTTAAGTATTGAACTAATCTATACGTAAAAGATGTCATTTAGATTAATGTTTCATCCCTGAGCTGTGCATGGATACTACAGGAAAGTTGACAGTTTGTGCCGGCATATTATCAAACGTTAAAGTTAACGCTATTTGCTTACCTTCACTTAATTCTGTTTGTAACCCTACAAACATAATATGGAAACCACCCGGTGCAAACGTGACTGTACTTTGCGCATCAATCGTCACACCACCTGACACTTCTTCCATTTTCATTACATCGCCATCCATTGTCATGGTGTGTAATTGAATATCATTCGCCACCATTGTCAATGAACTCACTGAAGTTAGTGTTGTAGTAGTTTCTGTAGGATTCGTGATCGTCATATACGCAGCGCCGGTTTTCGCCTGACTATAAGCAGCACGGATTTTAGCATCTGATATCATTAACGTATCCGGTAATGATGGGGTGCAAGCTGATAAGACACAGATTGCAATCATAGTACTCAATAATTTTAACATGTCATAACTCCGATTTATTGTTTAGCTAATTTACTGGCTTGGGTCAATAACCGCGGAAAATGTTGCATAGGTAAAAATTCACCGAGCTGCTCGAATTTTTTACCCAGATCAGCATAACTATTAGCAGTGACATTGATATGTCCCATTTTACGCTTTTCACGGACTTCTTTTCCATACCAGTGCAGATGCACACCTGGGATCCCTATTAGATTTTTTGAAAATGAACTTACGCCAATGATATTGACCATCGCACTGATTTTATCGGCATGAGAATCACCTAATGGTAAGCCACAAATAGCACGAAGATGATTCTCGAACTGGCAGGTATCAGCCCCCTGCATGGACCAATGTCCAGAATTATGCACTCGCGGCGCTAACTCATTAACTAATAGGTCGTCTCCTACTTGGAACAACTCTACTGCTAGTGTACCGACATATTCCATTTGAGAAGCTAATGCTGCAAAAATACTTTCTGCTTTTTGTTGTAAAGTATCATTTAACTCAGGTGCTGGGGCGATCGAAACATGCAATTGACCTTCAAAATGCGTATTTTGAGCCAACGGATATAATGCGACATTACCTTCGCTATCAACACTTCCTACTAATGATAACTCTCGATCAAATGGACACATTTTTTCAGCGATAATTGGCACTTTTTCTAAATCTAAATGATTAAATACAGTAATGAGTTCGTCTAAATCACTTTGTTGACTCACACGCCATTGCCCATAACCATCATAGCCATCACGGCTTGACTTCAAAATAATTTTGTCACCTAAGCGTTCCGTGATCCCATCAAGTTGAGCAACATTTGTAATAATTTCGTGTTCACAGTTAGGAATATTAGCCAATGCTAAAAGTTGTTTTTCACGGACACGGTCTGCACCCACCAGAATCGATCGCATATTTGGGGCTAACTTACCTGACTGTTCCGCCTGTTCAAGAAGTGCTTCAGGCACATGCTCAAACTCGACGGTTAATACGTCGGCATTAGCGATGGCATCGTCTAAAGATATTTTCAAATTACGTTTTGTAACAGGATTCACAATTTTATTCGTCGCCACATCGACCGCCTGAATATTAATATTCAAGGGACTACCGGCTAAATACATCATTCGAGCAAGTTGACCGGAACCATATACCAACACATTCATAATTAAAGCTCTAATTGACCGTTACTAAGCACGGTGTCCGTTTGAGTTTGACGAAAATCAATGATCGCTTGAGCGACCTTAGGTTCCTGAAGTGCAACGATTTGAGCTGCTAATAAACCTGCGTTTGCCGCTCCTGCTTCACCAATGGCAAGTGTACCAACAGCGACACCTTTAGGCATTTGTACAATCGATAGTAAAGAATCAATTCCATTTAACTGACTGGAACGGACGGGACAGCCTAAAACAGGAATATGAGTGTGAGCAGCTATCATTCCAGGTAAATGAGCAGCACCACCTGCACCTGCAATAATCACGCTATAACCTTCAGTATGAGCAGTCTGAGCAAATGAAGTTAATAATTCAGGAGTGCGGTGTGCAGAAACAACTTGCGCATGAAATTCAACACCGAGCTGTTGTAACATCTCTGCAGCCAGTTTCATCGTAGGCCAATCAGATGTAGACCCCATTACAATTGCAACTTTTGCCATTTTATACTCTCTTTACTGCGACTAGTCCGACATAACCAAATTATTTAATTTAATGCCGTGGAAACCGGCTATTATACCTTAATTTAACTATAATGAAATAACGTTATCCAACCGCGTTAGATTAAAGCGAAGCTGTAGGTTTCCCATTAATAAGTATTTACTTTTTTGATTATCACTATATAGTAGAAATCTATGAATTCATTAACGTTTAGATTACTAGAAGTCTTCAAGCAAGTTGTTGAAACAGGGTCTATTACCGCCGCATCTGCAGCGTTAAAACTTTCTCAACCTACAGTTTCATTACAACTCAAAAAATTGTCAGAAATTTATAATATGACTTTGCTTGAGACTCATCATGGTACCCTTCGTCTGACTGAAGCAGGCACGGCTGTATACAACTGTGCAAATGAAATAATGCAGTCACAAAAAGTGTTAGAATCTCATATAGATTCACTAAAAATGCAGCAGACTAGCGCGTTTAAATTAGCGGTAGTGTCCACTGCTAAATATCTAATCACGCCAATCCTAAAACCATTTTATTTAGAAAACCCAGGTGTGAATGTTCAGCTTAAAGTGGGCAACACAGAGCAAATAACACAACGCTTAGCTGAAAATAAAGATGACTTATATATTTTCTCATCTGTGCCAGAACTCAACAACATCACATCAACCCCTTTTATGGATAACCAGCTCAAATTGGTTGGCCCAATGGATTACAATGGTCCCAATCATTGTCACTTAAATGAACTTAAAGAACAAAAATTCTTGGTCAGGGAAAAAGGTTCTGCCACACATAAGGTGTTAGTGGATTATTGTGTACAAAATAATATTACATTATCTAACATTATGCTGATTGAAAGTAATGAAGCGATACAACTTGCGGTGTCTTCAGGATTAGGTGTCGCCGTTCTGTCTCAAGCAACATTAAGTCAACAGACGAATGCTATGGTAAAAGAATTAAATATTGTTGATTTCCCTATTGTTAACCAATGGCATTCAGTCACCCTCAAAAACAGACCACAATCAGATATTAGTAACAAATTTACATATCACTTGTTAAATCACGGCCAACTAGCTTCAGTGTCTTTATAGCAGCAATTACCACATCGGATAATTGCTACTCAATGACATTAATGTACTTATGGCTGTTCTTGATTAAATAATGTATCAACAGTTAAGTTGGTCAAAAGAGCCACCCCTAATTTCATTCCTTCATCCTGTACAACGAACTCCGGAGTATGGTGAGCAGGGGCTTGTGCTTCAGTGATATCAGGTGAGCGACCACCTACCCATAAATACACACCTGGCACTTCCTTTTGAAAAAACGAAAAATCTTCAGCTCCGGTCACCGGTTTAGAATAGACGACATTATCTTCTCCAGCGGTTCGCGTCAGCGTCGGTAAGACTTGTTTCATTAAGGCATGATCGTTAAAAGTGATTGGATAATGGTAATCTAATGGTAACGTTATTTCTGCTTCTGCGCGCATACTTTGCGCTATCGCATGGACCTTACGAGGTAGAGCTTCATAAATGTGATCACGTGCTTTTTCATTTAATGTCCGAATTGTACCCACTAATTCGACTTCATTAGGAATGATATTAGAACGATTCCCGCCATTTATAGCGCCTATGGTAATAACTGCTGCGTCATCAAGTAACTGTAATTCACGACTCACTATAGTTTGTAAACTCATAATAGTTTGTGCGGCAGTCGTAATAGGATCAACACTTAACCATGGGTAAGCGCCATGCGCTTGTTTGCCTTTGATGACAATTTTAAACGGATCTACTGCAGCCATGATCCCACCTTCACGCCATAATACTTTTCCAACTGGGGTTGCTGCTGATATATGTAACCCAAAAATAGCATCTACATCAGGATTCTTTAAGACCCCCTCTTCTACCATGATTTCAGCCCCACCGACTTCCCCTTCAGGCGAACCCTCTTCAGCCGGTTGAAAGATGAACTTAACTTGACCAACCAAATCATCTTGCATATCCGTTAGAATTTTGGCGGCTCCCATGAGCATTGCCATATGCGTATCATGGCCGCAGGCGTGCATCACCGGAACATCCTTACCATTAAATTTGCCACGTTGGACAGATTTAAATGGTAAGTCACTACTTTCTTCGATTGGCAAAGCATCCATATCAGCGCGAAGTGCAACGACAGGTCCAGGTTTACCTGTATCCAATAACCCCACCACACCCGTTTTAGCTATCCCTGTTTGTACTTGCAACCCTAGAGAACGTAAATATTGTTCAATATACGCGGCTGTTTTAAATTCGCGATTCGATAATTCCGGAAACTCATGAAAATGATGACGCCACTGAATGACCTGAGCTTCAACCTCATCTACTTTTTGATTAATAACAGTAGTTTGTGGTTTTGCATGGCCTGGAAATGAGAAACTCAGTGATGAGACACTCAATACTGTTACAACCCCTATAAACCTACAAACTTGTCGTGAAAATGACTGTATCTTCATGATGTTTCCCATATGTTATTGTGCTTCTATAAGTTTGACAGTGTAAGTTGGTTATATAGAAGAAAGCAAAAAATAAGTAAAAAAAAACCATGTCTACACCAAAATGAGGACATGGTTTATATTCATTTGTATAAGAATTAAGTACGTTGGCGCTTCATTGCATCAAAGAATTCATCATTCGTCTTCGTCATCGATAAACGGCTAATTAAAAATTCCATCGCATCAATTTCTGTCATTTCATGAACAATTTTACGTAAAATCCACATTTGCTGAAGTTCTTTTTGGTTCGTCAACAATTCTTCTCGACGCGTGCCGGAACGGTTGTAATCGATGGCTGGGAATACCCGCTTTTCAGCAATCTTACGATTCAAATGTAGCTCCATATTACCCGTGCCTTTAAACTCTTCATAGATAACTTCATCCATTTTAGAGCCTGTATCAATTAACGCGGTTGCAATAATGGTTAAACTACCACCTTCTTCAACATTACGCGCAGCACCAAAGAAACGCTTCGGTTTGTGCAATGCGTTAGCGTCTACACCCCCTGTAAGCACTTTACCCGATGATGGGATGACGGTGTTATAAGCACGCGCTAGTCGAGTAATTGAATCGAGTAAAATGACCACGTCTTTCTTATGTTCAACTAAACGCTTCGCCTTTTCAATGACCATTTCGGCAACTTGAACATGACGACTCGCAGGTTCATCAAAGGTTGATGCAATAACTTCACCTTGGACCAGACGCTGCATTTCCGTAACTTCTTCAGGGCGTTCATCAATCAGTAGTACCATCAACTGGCAATCAGGATGGTTCGCTGCAATCGATTGAGCAATATTTTGCAGTAATAAGGTTTTACCCGCTTTTGGGGGGGCAACAATCAAACCACGCTGACCTTTACCGATAGGAGATGCTAAATCTAATACACGTGCTGTGATATCTTCAGTACTACCGTTACCACGTTCCATACGAAGACGTTCATTCGCATGTAATGGCGTTAAGTTTTCAAAAAGGATTTTATTACGTGAGTTTTCTGGTTTATCAAAATTGACTTCACGTATTTTTAATAAGGCAAAATAACGTTCAGAGTCTTTTGGTGGGCGTATTTTTCCCGATATTGAGTCACCAGTGCGTAAATTAAAACGTCGAATCTGACTAGGAGACACATATATATCATCAGGACCCGCTAAGTATGAAGAATCAGCCGAGCGTAAAAAACCAAAGCCGTCTTGAAGAATTTCTAATACACCATCGCCAAAAATATCTTCTCCACTTTTAGCGTGAGCTTTCAATATAGAGAAAATAATATCTTGTTTGCGGGCGCGGGCGAGATTTTCTAGTCCCATCTCGCTAGACAATGCGACGAGTTCAGAGATGGGTTTATTTTTTAATTCGGTTAAATTCATAGTGGGATCTTTAAGCATTCGCTTTGATTAAATAATGATATTTGAGATTAATTGCACAGTACAGGCATTGAGGATGTTACTGTGGAGTCGTGACACAGAGATGTGTATTACGTTAACGTTAGCACTAAATTGGGGTTAGGTAAAGGATTCTTGCGTTTAAATGTTATAGGCTGTTAATTTTTATATCATTAACAGCCTATACATAAATTACAGGTTTTCCTGTAAGAACTCTTCTAGTTGTGCTTTTGATAATGCACCAACTTTAGTTCCAGCAACGTTGCCATCTTTGAATAATAATAATGTTGGAATACCGCGGATACCGAATTTTTTCGGTGTTTCACTGAACTCATCTACATTTAACTTACCAATTTTGACTTTTCCTTCGTAAGTATCTGCAATTTCAGATAAGATAGGGGCAATCATTTTACATGGACCGCACCATTCGGCCCAGAAATCAACTAAAACGGGACCTTCAGCATTTAGAACGTCGGCTTCGAATTTATCATCAGATAATGTGATAATCTTGTCGCTCATTTTATTCTCCAAGTTGGTAAAACTTCTAATTTGTTTACCATAGTGTTATATAAAAGTAGTTTTTAATGCAAGCACTGAACATATATTAATGCAAACAACTCACTTAACAGATACTCGATTTTCGGATTTAAAGATCCATCAATCAATCATAGATGCTCTAAACGAAGCAAACTTCGAATATTGTACACCCATTCAAGCATTAAGTCTGCCACCTCTTATCGATGAACTTGATATTGCGGGACAGGCTCAAACAGGAACAGGAAAAACCATTGCCTTTTTAGTCGCTACTTTTCATTATTTGCTAACGCATAAAAATAGTGAAAAAGGGCCAAAGGCGATGATTATGGCGCCTACTCGCGAGCTTGCTGTTCAGATTTATAACGATGCAGAGCTGTTAAGTAAACACACTGGTTTGACCCTAGGTTTGATATATGGGGGCGAAGGTTATGAAGATCAACGTCAAACATTAACAAACGGTGTCGATATTATTATCGGTACGACAGGCCGGATTTTAGATTACTACAAACAAGGAATTTTTTCGCTCAATCATCTACAGGTGGCGGTACTTGACGAAGCCGATCGGATGTTTGATTTAGGTTTTATCAAAGATATTAGATATTTATTTAGACGTATGCCTAATGCAACCGAACGTTTAAGTATGCTGTTCTCTGCGACCTTAAGTTATCGTGTACAAGAACTTGCTTACGAGCATATGAATAATCCGACTCATGTACAAATTGAGCCTGAAAAGAAAACCGCAACTCGTGTTCAAGAAGAGCTATTTTATCCATCCGATGATGATAAAATTCGATTATTATTAACTTTACTTGAAAACGAATGGCCAGAAAAAGCCGTTGTTTTTGCTAATACGAAATTTAGTTGTGAAACTGTCGCGGCTTGGTTGATGGCCGATGGTCATCGTGTCGGATTACTCAGTGGAGATGTACCTCAGAAAAAACGTATGTCAATCATGGAGGGATTCGCCAAAGGGAAGCTCGATATTCTTGTCGCCACCGATGTAGCAGCGCGTGGTTTACATATTGAAAAAGTCACTCACGTATTTAATTTTGACCTCCCTGACGATGCTGAGGATTATGTACATCGAATTGGTCGAACCGGCCGTGCAGGTAAAAGCGGACATGCCATCAGTTTTGCATGCGAAAAATACGCCTTGAACCTACCTGAAATTGAAGCGTATATTGAACACTCAATACCCGTTACAGATTACGACAGTGGCGCCTTACTTACGGATTTAACGCCACCTAAATTTGTCAGCAGAAAACGCCAAGGTTCTGGCCATACAAGAAACAATAATAATAAAAGTAAAAACTATGCAAGACCCAATCGAAACAACCAACGCTAACATGACACATCAAGATTTGACCACCCTAAACACAAAAGGTGATTATTATGCGGCGGTCGATCTTGGCTCAAACAGCTTTCATCTTGTGGTAGTTCATGTTATCCACGGGAACGTTCAAATTGTATCTAAAGTTAAACAAAAAGTGCGTTTAGCCGCCGGTCTAGATGCTCATAATCACCTTGACCAACTCGCAATGGAACGAGGTTGGCAATGTCTCACCAGGTTTGCCGATCGATTACAAAATATCCCTAAAGAAAATATTAAGATTGTCGCTACTGCTACTTTACGTCTAGCAACAAACGCAGAAGATTTTGTACGAGAAGCTGAAACCATTCTTAAGCATAAATTGCATATCATCAGTGGTGAAGAAGAAGCGGCAGAGATCTATCGCGGTGTCGCATACACCTCTACAACATCAGGCAATACGTTAGTGATTGATATCGGAGGTGCTAGTACCGAAGTCGTTGTTGGCCGTGATATGCAGCCGTTGCACGTACACTCCTTTAATATGGGCTGTGTCACTTTTATGCAGCACTATTTTAAACATGGTCATCTAACTGAAGATAATTTTAACTTAGCAATTAATGCGGCAAAAACTGAAATCGAACAACACGTACATGCGTTTAAATGTTTCGATTGGCAACAAGCATTAGGTGCATCAGGTACTCCCCAAGCCATTACCGATATTTTGATCCAACAAGGGATCCGGGATGAAATTAAATTAAATTACCTTTATCAACTTAAGTCGCAGTGTATTGAGGCTTTGCATATAGATGCACTGAACATTGATGGTCTTGCGGAATCTCGTCGTGTTATCTTTCCGTCTGGCTTAGCGATTCTTATCGCATTATTTGAATCATTAAATATTCAAACAATGAATATTGCAGGTGGCGCTTTACGTGAAGGGATTATCTATGGGATGTTGGATAATCAGACGTTAACCGATCGTCGGTCACAGTCTATTCATGCCTGTATACTTAAATATCATATCGATGAACAGCAAGCAAAATCAGTTACCACGACAGCAATCGAGCTGTTCAAACAAATTAATCAGCGTTTCGCTGACACTATTTTAGATGGACAAAATATTCTCTATGCTGCTGCGATGTTGCATGAAATTGGATTACATATCGAGTTTAAAGAGCAACACTTGCATGGTGCTTATATTTTAAGATATATCGATCTACCTGGTTATACGAAATTACAAAAACAATGTATTTCAGATTTAGTTAAATATCATCGCTCAGATATCCCTGAAGATGCATTACAGGACTATCCTAAAGAAGTACGTACGAACATGTTACAGCTATTAAGAGTATTGCGTCTAGCGGTCGTGCTTAATATAAAACGCACCCAAGATAAAAGCATTTACAACATTGCTCACATTCAAATCAGTGAAGATGCAGAGACACCAGTATGGAATGTATCTATTGAAAAATGCTGGATAGCAGAAAACAAGTTAGTTGAAACTGAACTGGCAAATGAGACTTGGCTGATGCACAAAGCAAAACAAACTTTGAATTTAGTGCAATACTAACAACTCAAGGCTGTTTTGCTTATGGCTGCTGCAATAATTTAGCAGCTTCGATGGCAAAGTAAGTTAATATGCCATCGGCACCGGCTCGTTTAAAACTGATCAAGCTTTCTAATATTACAGCCTCTTTATTAAGCCAGCCGTTCGCAAACGCGGCTTGATGCATGGCATATTCTCCACTGACTTGGTAAGCAAAAGTGGGCGCTTGTAACTCTGTTTTGACACGTCTGACAATATCTAAATACGGCATCCCAGGTTTGACCATAACCATATCAGCGCCTTCCGCTAAATCCAACGCCACTTCTTTTAACGCCTCATCTGAATTCGCAGGGTCCATTTGATACGTATACTTATTGCCACCTTTAATATTACCTGCAGAGCCAACTGCATCGCGAAAAGGGCCGTAATAACTAGACGCATATTTAGCCGAATATGCCATGATGCAAGTGTTCACATAACCATGCGCCTCTAAAGCACGTCGAATTAAACCGACTCTGCCATCCATCATATCTGATGGGCCAATAATATCAGCACCAGCCTGTGCATGAGACAGCGCTTGTTTCACCAACACTTCGCATGTTATATCATTAAGCACATAGCCTTGATCATCAATAATGCCATCTTGCCCATGCGTGGTGAACGGGTCTAACGCAACATCCGTCATCACGATTAATTCAGGGAAGCGTTGTTTTACAGCTCTTACTGCAGTTTGCGCCAAGCCTTCAGGGTTATAAGCTTCTTCTGCTAACAACGATTTATGCGTATCCGGTGTCACTGGAAAAATAGCAATAGTAGGAATACCTAAAGCAACGACCTCTTCCAGTTTTTCCAGTAGGGTATCAACACTGTAACGATAAACATCGGGCATCGACTCTACTGCTTCAATTTGATTATGCCCAGGAAGAACAAACATAGGGTAAATAAAATCTTTCACCGACAAATGCGTCTCACTGACCATCTTACGTACACCAGAAGTAGCACGTAAACGACGAGGGCGAACAAGCGGGTATTGGTGGTATGAATCTGACATATTATTTATTTAATCCGTTTAACAGACAGTTGGCGATTACTATCTTCAGCTGACATATAAATCGCACCAAACACACCTTTTTCAAACGTCACGACCTGCCCGACGGATAATCTTGCGCGGTCTTCTATGCGCACCTGCTTCCAGACCTGTCCATTATTTAATGTAATCGTTTTATAATTATTCCGATCACTTTTAATGGCCGTGATGACTGCCTGCATAGTATCCGTAGTGACGATTTCTTGACCAAATGATTCGGTCGCCTTATTCACGCTAGATTCAACGGTATGTGGTGTCACAGGTGTCGATGTATTCATTGCCGTAGAAGGTTTGACACTCGAAGTAACTTGTTTAGGTATGGTCACATCACTATAGTCATTTAAGTTAGCATGAATGCGATCAAAACAAACTAATCGTTTCAGGCTATTTTTCTGCGCCCCACAGGCTGATATCGCATCAGCGACAGACTGAGTTTGCGCATGTACAGCCATGCCACAACACAGAATGAACGTCATGATTAAATATGAAACAAGTCGCTGAGTGTGATGATGAATATTGATACGCATAGAAATTCTCTCTTATTGTTATTCCGATTGAGTGCTTTGTTCAGATGCATTGTGTGGCTTGCTATAAATACTACCAATAATGATCCCAACTTCATACAGGAACCACATTGGGATCGCTAATAGCACTTGAGATATGACGTCTGGTGGCGTTAATAACATCCCGACAACAAATGCACCCACTACGACGTAAGGCCGTTTTTGCCGCAATTGTTGTACCGTGGTGATACCTGTCCAACACAATAAAATAATCGCTATTGGGATCTCAAATGCAACGCCAAACGCAAAAAATATTGTCAATACAAAGCTTAAATAACTACTAATATCGGTGCTGACAACAACCCCTTCTGGCGCAAAGCTAGTTAAAAAGCCAAAGGCGACAGGGAATAACACGAAATACGCGAATGCCATGCCGGCATAAAATAAAATGGAGCTTGAAAACAATAAAGGAGCAATGAGTTTCTTTTCATTACGATATAACGCTGGCGCAATAAATGCCCATATATGGTAAAGGATATAAGGGATCGCGATAAAGAAAGCAACAACAAGCGTTAATTTAAAAGGGGCTAAGAAAGGCGACGCAACATCAGTTGCAATCATACTTGCTCCGTCAGGAAGCGCGTTAAGTAAGGGGCGAGCAAGTAAGTGATAAATATCTTGAGCAAACGGTGATAGGCAAACAAAAATCAACAACACACTCACTAACATGCTAAGTAAACGACTACGAAGTTCTATAAGATGTGTAATAAGACCGCTTTGCGATGCCATGTGTTAGTTATCTTTTTTATAAGGTTGCTGGACTGAAGCAGCGGCTTCTTTTAGTTCATCCACGCTGGATTGTAAATCAGGATCTAATTCAGAAAAGCCTTTCTCTTCGGCTTTTCTAAGATTCTCGTGAAGTTCATGAATGCGTAATTGCTCTTCCACTTCATTTTTAAATCCATTGGCTGTTTGCTTAACACCACGTACTACTTTCATCGTGCTGCGAATAGCGCTCGGCAAACGTTCAGGTCCGAGAATAACGAGTGCCATTACCCCGATTACTAATAATTCCCAAAAGCCAATATCAAACATGAGTTAGTCTTTTTTCACTTCCTGAGTGGATGAGATTGTGACGCTTTCATCCGCTTTTTCATTAATTTGCTCGGGTGAGAAATCAGCGTCTTTTTGAGTGGTGCCATCGTCATTGACCGCTTTTTTAAAACCTTTTAGCGCTCCCCCCAAATCAGCCCCGATATTTTTTAACTTACCAGTCCCAAACAATAAAATCACGATCAACGCAATTAACAGTAAGCTCCAAATACTAATACCACCCATAATTTATTCCTTTTACACTTGATGATTTGTTTATCTTTGTGAATAACCTTATACTCGATTAAGTAGTATAAAATAAACGGGGTTAGATTACATTCGATAAATAATGTATCAACCGCATTAATTACACTTTGTAAGTAGGGACATGAAAATTATTCGTATCTATTTTTTCATTTATGCCTTTTCCTGCTTATTTTTATCAAGTTATGCCTCTGCGACTTTACACTCTGCAGAACAAAAAAACGATAATGTGACAGCGACAGCGTCTATTCCCAATGAACAGATTTGGGTCGACCGCTGGCAGCGTCAACTCACCCAAACATTTAACCTTCAAGCGCAAACTATTGATGGTTGGTTTATTGATGCGCCTTCCACGTCTAGTGATGCAGGGGCTTCTGGAAAAATTCGCTTAGGTTGGGAGCCAAGAACACGCAACCTTGGTGAGTTTGATACCCGCTTTAAAATTAAATTATCACTTCCCTCTCTCACCAACAAAGTCGATTTGCTGCTAAGTGATGATGAAGATGAAGCCACCGAAGACCAGATAAAAGTCAGTCGTGAAATTGAAAATAGGTCACAGTCCACTACCCTTGCACTGCGTTTTTATAGCCCTAGATTTAAGAATGTTAGCTACCGTTTGGGTGTAGGGCGACGCGACCAAGTATTTGCTCGCGCAACGTATCGTAATATTCATTCTTTTAACCAACAAACTAACTTACTCTACGACACCCAAGTGAATTACTATAATCGTGACTACTTAGGTGTCGAGGTAGGCGCTTCATTATTATATGAACATGATGGCCAAAAACTTGATAAATTGAAACATCGCTTCTACTACTCAGATAAACGTGATGAATTTAGATGGCATACAGAAACACAGCGCTACTATCGATTAGATCTGCAATCCACATTGGTATACACCTTGTTTGTACAAGGTACGACACAACCTAACGCGCATACAGAACAAGTCTTTTTAGGCGCTAAATTACGCAGTAACCCAATGCGTAAGTGGTTATTTTTTGAAATTGAACCATTTGTGGCATGGCTCGATAAAGAAGATTTTGAACCCTCTTATGGTATCGCTCTTCGTTTTGAAGCCTTCTATGGTGAAGGCGCTCACTATCAGTTTTAGTCTTTTGAGATAATATTTGATATCGATTTAACCCACAATATCGCACCTAAAACAAAAGCAGTAGATGCGTAATAAATTGGCAAATCATTCAATACAAATAAAACCCCAATAACACATCCCGTTGAGCCTAACATACCATATAACGTGGATTTTTGGTGAGTCACTTGTTGTGCTTTTAGTGCTTCGTGGTGCTGTCGTTGTAGTTCTGGTAACGCTTTAAGTTGATTCAACGTATTAAATACTAGATCTGGCATATCGGGCAATTTTTCAGCCCAAAACGGCGCGTTGTTTTTCACTTTAGTATATAACGCTTTAAAACCAATTTGTTCGTTCATCCAGTTTTCTAAAAATGGTTTCGCTGTAGACCATAAGTCAAGCTGGGGATATAAGTGACGACCTAAGCCTTCAATATAAAGCAGAGTTTTTTGTAATAGCACCAGCTGTGGCTGCACAACCATATTAAAACGCCGTGCTGTATTAAAAAGTTGTAGCAAAACATGACCAAATGAAATTTCATCTAGGGGTTTTTGAAAAATAGGATCGCACACAGCGCGAATTGCCATTTCTAAATCGTCAACGTTAGTATTTGGAGGCACCCAACCAGAATCCACATGCAATTCAGCTACCTTACGATAATCTCGATTAAAGAAAGCAATGAAATTTGCAGCCAAATAATGTTTATCTTCAGCATTTAATGTGCCGACTATACCGTAATCAATCCCAATATAGTGGGGATCATCAGGCGTTTCTTTACTGACAAAAATATTGCCTGGGTGCATATCTGCATGGAAAAAGCTGTCTCGAAACACTTGGGTAAAAAAGACTTCAACCCCTCGCTCCGCGAGCTTTTTCATGTTCGTACCTTGGGCTCTTAAAGCCTCGATATCGGACACAGGGATCCCATAAATTCGCTCAATCACAATAACATCATGAGTACAATAATCAGTGTAAAAATGCGGTACAAATAAGGCGTTTGACTCGGCAAAATTATGCTTTATCGCCATACCATTAGTCGCTTCACGGACTAAATCCAACTCGTCAAAAATAGTTTTTTGATATTCTTCAACCACCTCAACAGGCCGCATCCGCTTACCATCTGGCAACCACTTTTGTACCACCGCAGCAATACTCCGTAGTAACTCAACATCAGACTCAATGATTGGTTTAATACCTGGACGAATGACTTTTATCACAACGTCATCACCACTTTCTTTGAGCCTCGCTGTGTGGACTTGCGCAATCGACGCTGACGCTAAAGGAACGGGATCAAAATCAGTAAATAAGTCATCAATACGCTTAATTTTCAACGAATCTAAAATGGTCTGTTCTGCGACTTTGCCATCAAAAGGGACAACATTATCTTGTAAAATAGCTAATTCGTCGGCGATATCCGCAGGAATTAAATCGCGTCGGGTTGATAACATTTGACCAAATTTAATAAAAACAGGGCCTAACGATTCCAATGCCAAACGTGCTCGTTCACCTCGCGATTTATCTTGATGACGATTACGTAACCAAAATACAGCGTGCCTACCCGTTCTAGCATACCAAGGGATCCAATGTGGAGGGATTAAATCATCTAATCCAAATTGTAAAATAACTTTAGCTATTTGATAAAAACGCCTAGAGGCCATATTATTTTACATCCTGCTGTTGTGCTTGTTGTGCTTGTTCTAATCGTTGAATGCGTGCTGTAAGTCTGTCACACCAATAACGGGTATCCGTCACCTCATCACTAAAATGTGCTAGCGCAAGTGGTGATGCAACCAGCCGCTTTTCTTCAATCAATGCTTCGCCCACTGTAACTTCTACATGTTGCTTCAAGTACGCCACATAATTTTTAATTGAGTTAGCTCCTCCCATCAAAGTGTGGGCAGGTACATCACCCAATTTATGGGTCAACATTTCGGTGAGATCGATATCAAGATTATTTGCCAGCGCACTCACATTTTGAGCAACAGCTAAATCTCCTTCAATATCAAGCTTATCTTCTTTGATCAAGCGCGTAAGTTGATTCGCGTTACGCATTTCTGATAATGCTGAGATATGTATTGTTAAGTGGCAATCACAAATATCCGCTGCCACTTCTATCTCATTTTGAGGGAGTGTTTCTGGAATACTAATATCAATGCGTGAATCACTAAAATACAAATGAACTGTCAAATGCATAGGCAAAAGAGTGATGCCTAAGGACCTGCCTGCTAAGGGCGCCAAATAAGTCTGATAGTCATTATCCCATCGCATCAACTCATTAGCACTTAACTCAGCAGCGCCTGATAATAACTGAGTGATGGGCATTAATATTTAAATCCACGGTGCAATGCCACTATACCACCGGTTAAATTAGTATAAGACGTACCTTCAAAACCAGCTGTTTGCATCATTTGTTCTAAAGTATCTTGATCAGGATGCATACGGATGGACTCGGCTAAATAACGATATGAATCTTCATCATCTGCAATGAGTTTGCCCATTTTAGGTAATAAATGAAATGAATAAGTATCGTAGATCTTTTCTAATGCTGAAGAGGTTGGCTTTGAAAATTCAAGCACTAATAAACGACCACCCGGTTTAAGTACACGATAAATTGATGCCAATGCATTTTCTTTATGTGTCACATTACGTAAACCAAACGCCATTGTAACGATATCAAAATGATTATCTGGAAATGGTAGGGCTTCTGCATTTGCTTCGACATACTTGATGTTGTCGACTAATCCCATATCACGTAGTTTATCTTTACCTACTTCTAACATCGACGGATTAATATCAGATAGGGTCACTGAACCGGTGGGTCCCACAATACGAGAAAACTTTGCCGTTAAGTCACCCGTACCACCCGCTAAGTCTAGAATTTGTTGTCCTTTTCTGGCACCTGAACAATCAATCGTATAACGTTTCCAAATACGATGGATCCCCATCGACATCACATCATTCATAATATCGTATTTCGCCGCCACAGAATGAAATACGTCTGCAACTAAGGATTCTTTCTGTTCGGTATCAACCTGAGTAAAACCAAAATGAGTTTTACTTCCTGCGACTGAAGCAGGTTGAGTTTCGGAAGTTGCGTTATTGTCAGACATTAAAGGTATCCCACATTGTCAGGTAAAAACAAAAAGCTGATTACATAATGTGAAAAAATACGAAAATATGCACGTATAATCGCGCAATTTTGAAAGGTAAGTCAGCTACAATTTATTGTTAAATAGTACACAAAAGCCCATTTGAAATAAAGGCATTTAAATGTTTGCTTATCCATCTACAATGACCTGATAGTGAAAATAAAAGCGGATCAGATGAGACCATTTAACAATGTATAAGAAATACTGTTATGCAAATGATCTGAAACTAGGTATACACTCTATTATGTTTATCATCAATTTATCGGCGATATCGAGTTATTTATGGAAAAATTCAGTGCTATTTATGCCCGAGCAGTAAAACGTAAAGGTAGTGAAGCTATGCTGCAATCTCTGCTTACTGCACCTAACACTCACAGACAATTAGTCAACACCGATAGCAGTCGGGTACTGGCAGAAATGACCAAGAAAGTCTTTCAATCTGGTTTTGTGTGGCGCGTAGTTCGCCAAAAGTGGCCGCATTTTGAAGAAGTATTTTGGGACTTTAATATCGAAAAGATCCTGATGATGCCAGATGAAATGCTGGAGAAAAAAGCGACCGATCCTAAAATCATCCGGAATTTATCCAAAGTAATGACGATTCGCGCTAATGCCTCGATGTTGCATGATATTGCAGTAGAATACGGTAGCGTAGGGCAATGGCTCGCGGATTGGCCAGAAGAGGATATCATTGGATTGTGGGCATATTTAAAACAACATGGTGCACGCCTTGGAGGTAATACTGGCCCTTATGCGCTCAGAGCAATAGGAAAAGATACATTCCTGTTATCGCGCGATGTGGAAGGGTATTTTCGAGCGCATAAGCTCATTGATGGTGGACTGACGTCTAAACGGAGTCTTACCACCATCCAACAGACATTTAATCAATGGCGTAAAGAGTCAGGGTTATCCTTACAAGAAATTAGCATGACTATTGCTTACGCCACCGGCGATAATGCTGTGGGTATGGCTTAATCCGACTCACTCGGCCACGCCATAGCCCATGGCACATAACTCATGTGCTTAAACAGCAATACCACTGTGACGTAATAAAGCATCGACTGACGGTTCACGTCCTTTGAAATCGACAAACAATGCCATGGGTTCTTTACTGCCACCCATTTGCAAAATATTCTCTAAGAAACGACGTCCCGTTTTCGCATCAAATATCCCATTTTCTTCAAATGAAGCGAAGGCGTCTGAAGATAATACTTCCGCCCATTTATAACTGTAATAACCAGCAGCATAACCACCAGCAAAAATATGTCCAAAACTATTTTGGAAACGGTTAAACTCTGGTGGTGTTAATACCGAAATCTCTTTTCTGACCTCATTTAAAAACGCCTGCACATCGACACTTTCAGTTTGCATGTGTAACGTGAAATCAAATAAGCTAAATTCTATTTGACGCAGCATTTGCATTGCCGATTGGAAGTTTTTTGCCGCCAGCATTTTATCTAGCAGCGCCTTAGGGAGTGGCTCACCAGTGTCTACATGCCCAGAAATAAATTGTAACGCCTCCGGCTGCCAACACCAGTTTTCTAAAAACTGACTAGGTAATTCGACCGCATCCCAAGCAACCCCGTTAATGCCTGACACCCCTGAGACCTCTATCTTAGTCAACATATGGTGAATACCATGACCAAACTCATGAAACAAGGTCACCACTTCATCGTGCGTAAAGCATGCAGGTTTACCATCCACCGGCCCAGAGAAATTGCATGTCAAATACGCCACAGGATGCTGAAGGCTCCCATCGACTTTACGACGCTTGACGCGACATTCGTCCATCCATGCACCGCCACGTTTCTTAGCTCGCGCATATAAGTCTAAGTAAAAACTGCCGCGATACTCATCATCACTATCCACAATATCAAAGAAACGCACATCACTATGCCAAGTATCCACATCCTTTCTTTCAGTAATCTTTAAACCATAAAGACGCGATACCACTTCAAACAACCCAGGAACGACATGTGTTTCAGGAAAGTAAGGACGTAGCTGTTCATCACTAATCGCATACTTCTCTTGCTTAAGTTTTTCCGAGTAATAGCCAATATCCCAAGCTTGTAACTCAGTACGACCATAATGCTCAGCTGCAAAAGCGTTAACTTCGGCTAGGTCGGCTTGTGCCTGAGGTTTTGATTGGCGTGCCAAATCATGTAAAAACGATTGAACTTGGTCAGTAGATTCGGCCATTTTTGTCGCAATAGAACGCTGTGCATAATGCTCAAAGCCCAATAAATTTGCGATCTTAGTGCGTAAAGATAAAGTTTCTTCAATGATCGCAGTATTATCAAACTCACCACCATATGGCCCCGTTTCGGAAGCGCGCGTCACGTAAGCACGATACATTTCTTCTCGCAATTCCCGATTATCTGCATAACTCATAATGGGTAAATAACTGGGGATATCAAGCGTAAATAACCAACCTGCCAAGTCATTTTGGCTCGCTAATTGTGCCGCAGCGGCTTTGGCTGAATCGGGTAATCCCGCAAGCATCTTTTCATCGGTAATATGCTTTTTAAATGCCATTGTTGCATCGAGTACTTGATTAGAAAAGGTCGATGATAGCTCAGACAAACGCGCTTGGATCTTGCCATACTCCGTTTTTTTCTGCGCATCTAACGCGATACCGGATAGGGTAAAGTCTCGCAACGTGTTGGTGATCATTTTTTGCTGTGCCATATCTAAGTTGGCAAACTCATCTGATTCACTTAAGGTCTGATAAAGCTTAAATAATCCTTCATGTTGACCTACCCAAGTGCCGTATTCAGATAATAACGGTAAACAAGCATCATGAGCTTCACGCCATTCATCGTTACTAAGTACTGAATTCATGTGTGATACCGGTGACCACAAATTACTTAATTGTGTATCAACTTCATCTATCTCTAAAAACACACCAGCATAACTAGCGTCTTGTCTCTCAACAACCGCTTCAATTGCAGCTTTACAATCGTTAATTGCAGCGGTGATAACAGCCACAATATCAGTTGCTTGGATGGCGGAAAAATTGGGTAAACCATCATCAGTAAACCAAGTCGCAGCGACAGAAGAAGACATAAATATTCCTTAAATACGAAAAACAAAATAATTGCTATATACCCTATTTAAGGTTATTTCATTAAAACTCAATGCCAAGTCAATGATTTGAGGTTGCTTCATTTTATAAAATCATTGCGTAATTGTGCTTTTGCCGCGGAATACCCATTGGATTTTTTATCATTTTACGCCACACTACGTCATGATTGTTTCAATGAATATTGATTAGCGTACGTACTTAGTCATACATAACGCTTTTTCCCTGTGATAAATAAATTAAGGATTTATATGCACACATTTGATTATATTTGTATTGGTGGTGGTAGTGGTGGTATTGCTTCTGCGAACCGTGCTGCAAAGCATGGTAAAAATGTCGCTTTGATTGAAGCGAAAGCCATCGGCGGCACCTGTGTCAATGTGGGCTGTGTTCCGAAAAAAGCGATGTGGTTTGGTGCCCAAGTAGCCGAAGCCATTCATCGTTATGCACCGGACTATGGATTTGATGTCAAAGTGAATGCGTTTAGTTGGCCAACATTAGTCGCTTCGCGCGAAGCTTATATTGAACGAATTCACCAATCTTATGATCGCGTTTTGGGAAATAATGGGATCACTGTGATTAACGGTTTTGCTAAATTTATCGATAATAACGTCCTCGAAGTGAACGGTGAGCAATATAGCGCACCACATATCAGTATTGCGACCGGTGGTTACCCAATCATTCCTGAAATTGAAGGCGGAGATTTAGGGATCACTTCTGATGGTTTCTTCGACTTATTAGAACAACCCAAACGTGCTGTTGTTGTAGGAGCAGGTTACATCGGTGTGGAACTGGCTGGCGTATTACATTCATTAGGCACCGACACCACACTCGTTGTCCGTAAAGAAAAGCCGCTACGTAATTTTGATGATACGATCAGTGATACCTTGGTAGATATTATGGCCGAAGAAGGACCTAAACTCATTAATCATGCTGAGGTCACTAAAGTCATTAAGCAGAATGATAATAGTTTACTGGTCAGCCTCTCCAATGGTGATAATATCGAGACTGATACACTGATTTGGGCGATTGGTCGTGCACCAGCAAATGACAACATTGGTCTAGAACATACCGATATCAAACTGGACGAGCGCGGCTACATCGTGGTCGATGAATATCAAAATACCACGGCACAAGGGATATATGCCTTAGGTGATAACATTGGCAAAATTGATTTAACGCCCGTTGCCGTTAAAGCAGGACGATTATTATCAGAACGTTTATTTAACGGGCAGACTAATGCAAAAATGGATTATACGTTAATTCCAACTGTCGTATTCTCTCATCCACCGATTGGCACAATGGGTTTAACCGAAGCAGAAGCAATAACTGAGCATGGCAAAGACAATGTTAAAGTCTATAATTCAAGCTTTGGCGCCATGTATACCGCGGTGACGCGTCATCGCCAAGCGACGACAATGAAACTCATTTGTGCTGGTGAAAATGAAAAAGTCGTTGGTATTCATGGCATTGGACATGGAATGGATGAAATTTTACAGGGCTTTGGTGTCGCTTTAAAAATGGGTGCAACGAAAGCTGATTTTGATGCATGTGTCGCCATTCACCCCACTAGCGGTGAAGAGTTCGTTACGTTAACCTAAAATAAATAGTCGAGGCCGTTACTTGGCCTTTACTTATTTAAAAAAATAATAATTACTACCTATAGGATACTTCTCATGGAGCTTTCTACTAACCCAATCATTCGTTTTATCGAGCGTGCTGGTCAAAAAATTCCCGACCCTATCCTCATTTTTATTTATTTCTTTGTTTTTGCATTTATCCTGACTGCAGTGATTGGTGGTCTTACTTTTGAAACGACTGCCGCTGATGGTTCGACTATCACCCATACGATTAAAAATATGGCTCATTCCGAACACATCGTATGGCTGTTTGACAATGCTTTAGTTGCTAATTGGCTCGCATTTGGTGGTGGTGTGCTAGGGGTTATTTTAATCGTGATGCTTGGCGTAGGCGTAGCCGAATTTTCTGGCTTATTTGGGACCTTAATCAAAAAAATGGGCACCAGGATCAGTCAGCGTTTTTTAGTCCCCTCTTTAGTCTTTTTAGGCATTATGAGCTCTATCGCCACCGATGCTGGATATTTAATTCTGATCCCTTTAGCCGGGTTATTATTTGCTGGTTTAGGTAAAAACCCATTAATTGGCATGGCAGCTGCATTTGCGGGCGTATCGGCAGGCTTTAGTGCTAACTTGATCCCCGCTACACCTATTGATGTCATCATCGGTATGAATGCAAAATTATTTGCCGAAAGCCAAGGCGTGCCATTCTCCAACGCTGCCGGTGAAGCACTCACACCCGCCACTATGCACTATTTTTTCATTCTTGTGTCCACATTCTTACTGGTCGGTTTAGGTACTTGGGTTACCAATAAGTTTGTCGCACCGCGTCTTGAAAATGATGAATTCGAGCTGCCTGAAAATATCAATTTATCTGATTTTTCTATCAGTGAAGCCGAATCAAAAGGTTTAAAAGCTGCCGGTATTGGTTTTGTATTGGCTTTATTGGTATTAATTTTGATGGCAATAGGACCGCTTGCGAGCTTTGAAAATGAAGCGGGCAAAACAGTCACGCCATTTACTGATAATATTATATTGTTGATTACCTTTGTTTTTGTCGTGATCGGTGCAGCATATGGTTTTGCCGCGGGCACCTTTAATAACTTAATGGATGTCATCAAAGCAATGATAAAACAATCCAATACCATGGGTTACATAATGGTATTGACCTTCTTTTGTTATAACTTTTTAGGATTGTTGGGTTATTCTGGATTAGGTACTTACATTACTTATTTAGGTGCTAGCTTCCTCGAAGCATTAGGTCTAAAACAATTCCCTGTGTTATTAATTATTGGTTTTATCTTAACAACATCATTAATTAATTTATTCGTCGGTGGCCTGACATCAAAGTGGATGTTACTCGGCCCTATTTTTGTCCCAATGCTCTATCAAGTAAATCCTGCGATGACACCCGATCTGGTTGCTGCAGCCTATCGCGTTGCCGATTCATCTACCAACATTATCACTCCAATGATGGTCTATTCAGGTGTTATTTTAGCATTTATGCGCAAATATAAGCCAAGTTTGACCTTTGGTGATCTGATTATCATGATGTTACCTTATTCGGTGGTATTCTTGTTTTTCTGGTCACTATTATTAATTGGATTTTTCACATTTAACATTCCATTAGGGTTTTAGTTATACTCAATGGCTTGTGACGTATAATGTGTAAAGCGAACGATGAACCAGGTATTGAGTCATCAATTTTTGTTCATCATTCGCCCTCTGTGACTCCCTTTCACATTAGTGTATAGTCTGGTGTGATATTACTGCTATGGAATAATAACAATGAATAATTTCCCACAGCGTTTGCGTATGAATTTTTTAAGCAGCGCACTAGTACTCTCCAGTGCCTTATTAACACATACGGCATTCGCATCAACGACTGATAATACCTCATCTACTGACACTGAAACGGTAACAACAGAAAAACGTTTTGCCGATTGGGATGTGTTGAACCCTGCTTTTCCATTAAATGAAATCAATGTAAAAAGTAACGAACTCACCTGGGCAAGTTTAGATGTCACACCGGATGGCAAGCACATCGTCTTTGATACCTTAGGTGATATTTTTATCAGTAGTATTGAAGGGGGTGACGCTCAGCCATTGACCCAAGATTTTGCTTGGAACATTCACCCCGCAGTAAGCCCTAATGGTAAACAAATCGCGTTTATTTCAGATCGTGATGGATTATCCAATGTTTGGGTCATGAATAGAGACGGAACTGAACTGCGCCAAGTGACAAAAGAAAAGAACAACATCATCCATGCCCCCAAATGGAGCCCCGATGGTGAGTATATACTGGTCACTAAAGGCATTATGTCTAGTCGCAGTATTCCTGCTGGTGAAATCTGGATGTACCATCATACTGGCGGTACCGGATTAGCCATAAAAAAACGTGTCAATGGGCTTAAGGATCAAAAGAATATCGCCGATCCTGCTTTCTCTCATGATGGCCAATATATTTACTTCACCCAGGATATTACGGGCGGTTTTCGCTTCAATTACAACCGTGACCCATTAACATCCATTTTTGCGATTACGCGTATTAACCGTGAAAATGGCGAAGAGGAGCGTTTTATATCAGGCACTGGTGGCGCAGTTGTGCCTACACCTTCTCCTGACGGTCGTTATGTCGCATTCATTCGTCGTATTCAAGAGAAAACCGCATTGTTTTTGAAGGACTTAGAAACGGGATCCGAGCGTGCTATTTACCATGATTTAGAACGTGATATGCAGGAAGGTTTTGGTAGCGAGGGGTATTTCAGTTATTTCGATTGGACCCCAGATAGCCAAGAACTGGTTTTTTGGACCGCGGGTAAAATTCATCGTCTCAACATTAATGACCAATCCTTAAACACCTTAAATATTAATCTAAATAGTAATCTTAAATACGCTGATGCGGTGCGCTTTGACGTTAATGTAGCACCGGATAATTTTGACACTAAAATGCTACGCTGGTCACAAAAATCACCTGACGGTAAAAAAGCATTATTCCAAGCCTTAGGTAAACTCTACATTCGTGATCTACAGTCAGGCAAAACTAAGCGCCTGACCAAACAAAATGAGCATGATGAATACTATCCTCGTTATGCTAACGATGGTAAATCAATTGTTTACACCACGTGGCATGACCAAAAACTCGGGGCGGTTCGTATCGTTTCTGCCAAAGGCGGTAAAGGTAGCATTATCACTTCACAACCGGGTCATTATGTTGAACCAGCATTTTCACCTGATGGTAAAAAAGTGACGTATCGTAAATTCACCGGTGGCTATTTACTCGACCCTGCCTACTCAATTGAGCCTGGCTTGTATGTACTTGATCTCAACACTAAAGCCACAACTCGTATCAGTAAACAAGGGATGCAACCACATTTCTCTGGCGCTAATGATCGTGTCTATTTCACTGAATATGTCTCAGGCACCCCTTACAGTGAGACGCAGTTATCCAGTGTGAATTTAGCTGGTGAAGACAAACGCACTCACTTATATGGGGCGGATAAAGTCAGTGAGTACCGACTATCACATGATAATAAATGGGTCGCATTTGTGTATCAATACAACACCTATGTGGTGCCATTTGTAGAAAATGGTCAGAAAATTACCATCAGTCCAACAATGACTTCCTTACCGGTCACACAAATCTCGGCTCGTGCAGGGGAATATTTAAACTGGGCGCCGGATAATGACAGCCTAACCTGGTTCCATGGTCCCTATTTATTTGAGCAATCTTTAGCAGAAGCGTTAGCATTTGTGGAAGGCGGCAGTGAAGAAAATGCGGCTCCTATTACAGAAGGCTTATCACTATCGTTTACCCAAAAGAGTAAAAAAGCGACCGGATATACGGCGATTGTTGGTGGTAATGTAGTGACGATGCGCGATGCCAACGAGAAACAAGAAGTTATCGAAAATGGTGTGGTACTAATCAATGGTAATGTCATTGAAGCGGTTGGTCCGATGAATGGGATTACGATACCTGAAGGTGCATTAGTCATCAATGCTCAAGGTAAAACGGTAATACCCGGTCTAGTGGATACGCATGACCATGGTTCGCAAGGACGTAATGAGATCATTCCGCAACAAAACTGGTCACAATTTTCCAAGCTAGCGTTTGGTGTGACTACCATCCATGACCCGTCTAATGATACGACTGAGATGTTCGCGGCTGCTGAATTGCAACGCGCAGGGTTACGCATTGGTCCTCGCTTATACTCCACCGGCACAATTTTATATGGTGCTGAGGGCTTAGGTTACAAGGCGATTATTAATGATTTCGAAGACGCTTATTTCCATGTACAACGCTTAAAAGATGTCGGTGCGATTTCAGTCAAATCCTATAACCAACCGCGCCGTGATCAACGTCAATGGGTTCTACAAGCCGCTAGAGAACTAGACATGATGGTAGTGCCAGAAGGTGGTGGTAAATTACAGCAGAATCTATCGATGCTCGTTGATGGCCATACAGGTTTAGAGCATTCGTTACCCATCGCTAGAGGGTATGACGATCTGACTCAATTATGGGGGGCGACTAAATTTGGCTACACGCCAACATTTGTCGTGTCTTATGGTGGATTAATGGGTGAAGAATATTGGTATGACAGAACCAATGTGTGGGAAAATGAACGTTTATTACGTTATACCCCACATACTATTTTGGACCGCCGCTCTATTCGCCGTCCAACGGCACCAGATAATCAATATAATCATATTGAAGTGGCGACCTATGCCAAGACCTTGAGAGACAACGGAGTGGGTGTACATATTGGCGCCCACGGTCAACGTGAAGGGCTTGCTGCTCATTGGGAGTTATGGATGATGGAACAAGGTGGCTTTACGCCTTGGGAAGCATTACGTGGCGGTACGATTGATGGCGCCCGTCATTTAGGTATGGATAAGCAAATTGGTAGTATTGAAGTTGGCAAGATTGCCGATTTAGCGATTATTGACGGGGATGTCTTAGCTGACTTGAAACGCAGTGAATATGTGACGCATACGGTAATTAATGGGCGCGTATTTGAAGCAGCGACAATGAAGGAATTAGGGACTGATAACGTGCCAGCTCCATTCTTCTTTACGGATCAAAATAACCAGTTCTTACCAGAGGCTACAAAACGCCAAATCGATGCCAAAGCTGAAAAGTATCACTGGGTACATTAAGTTATATTTATCTAATATGAATAGCACGCATTGGACTTCTAACGAAGACACCAATGCGTGATTTTTTGGTCTTTTAAAAATGATTCGGCACCTGCACCTTGTAACAGTGCTAGCGTAGCTAGTAAACCAGCTTGGGTGCAATTTTCACCTGCGACAGTGACCGAACGCGGTGCATCCATTACTGGGTAGCCCGTGTGTGGTGATAACACATGGCCATAGCGAACACCATCTTTTAATAAGTAACGTTTTGCGTCACCACTCGTCGCAAGTCCGCCTTGAGCAATTTTGACCAGCATCTGAGTCTGTTCTTCTGGATTAGGATGTTCGATACCCACTTGCCAATAAGGTAACGTTTTTCTAGGCTGTGTCACGCTGATATCACCGCCAAAGTTTATCAATACAGAAAAATCCGGCAGTTGCTGGCGAGCAATTTGAATACATTTATCGACCGCATATTCTTTACCAATGCCACCCAAATCCAAGGCAAACCCGGGTAATAAATGAATGTATTTTTCATTTAAGGTAACATGATGCCAACCTATACAGGCCAAACATGCATCAATCACTGATTGGGAAGGAAGGTTGTCACTACCATCAAATTGCCATACTTTACCTAAGATACCACTAGTAATATCAAAGCGTCCTTGACTTAATTCATAACAAGTATTGGCTAAGTTAAGCAACTCAAATGTTTCGGAGTCAATCTCAACTCGTCTTCCTCGTGCATGGTTAATTTCATAGATAATATTATCATCTCGATAACGTGAATATTTATCTTCTATTCGCCATGCTTCCTCAGCAATTGCCGAAACCAGTTTATACGCCTCATCCCATAAAGAATGACGTGGCGATATATCACTGCTCTCGGCAATATCGATTAATACCTCACAAGGCGATGCCATTGCTTGAAAGTAACCGCAAAGATGGTCTTGGCGTTGCTCTATATTAATCTCACGAGTCAATGTGCTACTCATACTTATCACTTACTAGATGGGTACATTTTAAAATTGATAATTAAATTGTACCATCATTGCTTTCACACTTGGATATAAGTCTAAATCAGCAAGTTGGCCTGGCTCATCAAATCCTGCGTTCTTAGGGTTTTGCTGATAGTATTCCATGCGAACAGCCCAAGCATCACCATTATCTAACTGCTGACCATATTTAAGTCCGACAGTATATGCATCCATTTCACCTAATCGATAATCCGCACTCGCAAAGGTTGGTAAAGGGCTATCATCCAGTATAAAAGGTTGATAAAACTCTGCAGCCGTTTGCTGATAAATTCGAATATGTGGCTGTAAATAACTATTATCTGTGATATTAAATCGTAATCTTGATTCTAACGTGTGCGAAGTAATATCCCAATCATCGGTAGCATACCGATATGAGATATCAAACACGCCTGAATCCATTGCATACTTTGTTTGCCAGTAAACATTATGTTTGGTCCGTTGATCAGGGCGAGATTCAAACAGAGTTTGTTGGGTTTGACCCAGGTCATTGACGACTGACACAAGTTTGTATGGGTCATTTAAATAGCCGTCTGACACCGATACCCCATAATTTAACTGCATAATAGTGCGGCGGTTGATAATTTGGGTAAGTCCCAATAGTACATCTACCGTATCTTTATTTTGAGTACCGTTTCTATCTGGATAGGCATTATCATGATCATCGTCATGGTCATCATCGTAGTCATCATTATGATCATCATCGTAGTCATCACCAATATAAGTCGGTATAGGCATAACACCAAGTCGTTCAGGCGTACCTCCAACTGGATCAATTTGATCAAATTGATAAGAGAGCCCCAAAGACAAGGTCGTATTTTTTTGATCAAAATCTTGCGCTAATGAACCATTCATACCTAAGGATAAATAGTCATATTCTTTAGAAGCATGCACGCCAGCAGAACCACGAAGGTTATCGCCTAAAGGCTGAGTCCATTGTGCGTTTAGCTGTACTCTAGAGTCTCTAAATGTATCATCTAGTGGTAATTCACCCGCGGCAACTGCATACCCCCCATGCCCAGATGGACGTGAAAATGTTTGTACGGTATCTTGAGGAACAGCTCCAGTTGCAGATGCACCCGTTAACCCATCGTACGTCAGTTTGCCATTAAAAATGTGGTCATCGCCAAAATCTTTCGTGGCACTGATCACGCCTTCAACTAAACTGACACGATCAGTTTCACCGTAATATAAGATCGCAGTATCAAAGCGCCATTCATTATCAACACTTTCATTTGCTAACGCCGGTGTCGAACCTAATAATGTGCATGTGGCTAATGCTAACGAGGCTGCTATATTCGTTGATGAGTTATCTAATTGCATCCACAACCTCCACCAGCAAAGGCTCTACCACCGGAAGTGGCTTCTTTAGAAAAGTAAATATGATCATCGAGTCCTAAATCAACGCCCTCAGCATTTAATGCCATTTCTTCTTTGGCCAAAAGATCACGTTCCCAAGGCTGCACACCTAAACTAGCACAGCCAATTGCTTGGGATGCTAAGAGCCCTATACATAGTAATTTATTTATTTTTTTCATGGTAAATACCTCTTTTATAAAGATGGAACTTCATTTATCAACGCCACAATGCTCTGTTCATATTGAGTTTGTTTTGCTTTAAAAAATCCCACATGGGTTAACCGTACTTGGCCGGTTTTATCTATGACATAACTACTGGGCATACCGATAACATCATATGCTTTCGCTATGTCGCCACTAGGGTTATATTCAATATGGAAGTTTGCAGGAAGTTTAGCTAAAAACGCTTCTGCTAATTTAGGGTCTTGATCAAGGTTAATGGCAAGGATCACCAGGTCATCAGCATACTTTGCCTGCATTTGGTTCATCCAAGGAAATGAGCGACGACAGGGTACACACCAAGATGCCCAAAAATCGACATATACGACTTTACCGCGCAATTGTGATAATTGCGTGATGTCAGTTGCTTGAGTAGTTTGATTAGTGAATGAAAAGGCTGATTTAAAGTTAATCGATGGTGCTGGATAATCCACAGTTTTAGCATGTGCCATTTGCTGGAAGGAGAACCCGAACAAACACACTAAAAAAGATAAAAATAAAGAACGTAATAGGTACATAATCACACTGATATAAAATTAAGATAGTGTGATAATACGACCTGAAAATTAAACGATGCTTAAGTAAAGAAAATTTTACTTAGAATGTCCACTCTAAGCCTGCCCGTAAAGTGTGATCTTTTTTATCGCCGTTAACACCTTTTATAAATGCCAATTCCCACTTGAGATGTTGTTTTGGACTAAACTTGGCAACTCCCATAAAACCTGGACCAATCCCTTGAAAATCTCGGTCACTATAAATTTCAAGCGCAGGTTGAAATGCCGGTGTAAACAAATACCGATATTGCATTCTAAATTCAGCTTCTAATACATTATTGGTATCCGCTCCAAACGTTTGTTTGGTAATGAGATTCGTTGCTAAAATAGTTCGCCCCCATTGTTTTTCATTAATAAGGCCAAGGCTTGCTTGATATTGATCTTGATGATGGTCTTTTGCGATTTCTAACAACACAGCAGTATCAGCCCAATATTGTCCTTGTTGCCCAATCATCCAACGTACTTCAATCTCGTATGCAGCGATTCCAAATTGGTCATTATTATCGCGTTTACCTAGCACAAAACCTTGCACTAGAAAGCCTTCAGCTAACGCATGTCCGTAGCCAATGCGTTGGAGTAGTTCATTCCCGCTCGGCGCGTTACGCGAAACTAAACGCCATTCCACGTTTTTCTCTAAAGGTAGAATATTCGGTTTATACACTCTATCCACCACTCCAGTTGCATGGCCTTGTGAAAGGGTGACAAAACTCAATAACAGGATGGATAGCCAATACGATCCGATGGGTAGCATACCTTTCATATTTGCTCCTTTGAGCCTGAAAAAATGTGAATGTAACACCCGTAAACGCCGACGCTGATAGCTAAACTATACAATATTAATCCAGTAATACTGACACTCGCGTGCAAACCAAAGATGTTATAGAGTAAGATCCCAAGAATCGATGCTTGATTCACCCACTCACTAAGGTCTAATACAGGTAGCAACCATGCTCCCCATAATATTTGGACCAACCAATGCTCAATCGATAGTAATTGGCCAGCAATAAATAAAACAAAAAGACACATCAACCAAGCAGAACGCTTAAGCACGAAGACGCCGATTAAAAACCACGTCATTGATAAGGCTAGACTAATGAGGAGACCCACCCCAGTGCCTGTCAATATCACTAATGATTGATCCTGTAAGTGAAAGAATGCGCTATACAAATACGTGATATGTGACATTAACAACGGGAATTGCAAACAGATTAACGCACTTAATAATAGCCACTGTGAATGCTCTTTATTTTGTCCCAAATAAAAAAAACGCCATGTAAAGTATACAAATCCAAGTAATGATAAAATGAAAATGACTTCCCAGTTTTGACTTAATAAGAATGATGGAAATACACCTATAATAATAGCGATACTACAAATCAATCCGACAGATGCTATCACCCAACGTCGCTTTAAACCTTTAAGTTCAGGGACTAAAATATATAGAAAACTGATAAACCAACAAATCGGTAACCACGCATTGATAGCGTTAAGTATGCTACTGCTCAACATCGGTTACCCCTTCTTTTGGCAGGGCTTGGTAACTATTTTCGGACACCACTTTAATTACCCCTTTGGCAGTATGTGGGTGGTATTCCCCCATAAAATCATATTGACCGACAGCCAGTTTTGGTAAATATATCGTCACCGTTTGTTGTGGAAAGATCAGTTTTTCACGATTTAATATGAAACTATCAAATTGCTCTGGTACCTCATCCAGATTCGTAATCAACAATTGGATGGGTGTTTTTTCAGGTACAACCACTTCACTGGGATAAAATAAATGCGCTTTAATCTTGATATGCTTGACAATTAACGGCGAAAAGCTGTGACTTCTCAACGGAAAAAGTAAACAACATAACGCCATTAAATATACTGTTATTCTCATGCAGATAAGCCTGCGAATACTGGTAAGGAAATACTCACTGATACCCCGCCTAGACTGTCACTCTGCATAAAAGTAATCGTACCTTCATGCAGTGCAACAATTTGCTTAACCAATGCCAGTCCCAAGCCTGCACCTTGTATATGATGATGCTCAGGGGCTCGATAAAAACGTTGGCTCATCATACTCAATGTACTAGAACTTGGGCATGTTCCTTCATTATCGATACGTAACATCAAGCTTTTAGAAGCTTCATCTAGACTTAACCACAACATGACTTTGCCACCCACAGGCGCATATTTATGCGCATTACTCAGCACATTGCCTAATAATGATGAAAACAACTCACTTTCTGAAATGTACATAAAATCCGACGGCAGTTCGCATACTAATTCAATGCTTTGTTCTTTTGCCATGAAACTTGAATAATGATCACTAATGACTTCTTGGGTCAAAGCTTCAATAGGAATAGACTGCCAGATAACCTGGTGATGCTCAGGATGGGTTTGAGAAAGTAATAAAAGTTGATTAACAATACGAGTTAACCTAGCGACTTCATTCTTTTGCGCATCAATACGACCATGATAATCCTTAGGGATTTCGTTGAGTGAATTTTGTAAGGACAATGCTAAGATACTTAAAGGTGTTCGAAGCTCATGTGCCACATTCCCACTAAAACTTTTTTCACGAGACATGCCCTGTTCGACCTCATTAAGTAACCGATTAATGGTAGCGACCACGGGGTTTAATTCGGCATAATCATGATCTAGTTCAATGGGTTGCAACGCGTGAGAAGAGCGTTTCGCTAGTAATTTTGTTAGTTGTTGCATCGGCCTCAAACCAAACTTGACAGACCCGATGATCAAAATTACCAAAATGGGTAATGCAATCAGTAATGGCCAAATAGAAGAAGCAATAAATTGATCTGTCTGGAAACCTCGTTCAGATAATGAATATGCAACTATGACTTTTCTATTATTGGCTTCGAGCATAAAAACCCGCCAACGGTCATCAAGAAAATTGACATCCATAAAACCCGGTACTTGGCTCACCGGATATGTAGGACTATTCTGTGTATGAAATAATAACTGTGTGTCTTGCCAAATTTGAATAGCTAAAAAACCATTATCTGCTGTTGATAATAACGCTTGTGAGTCAAATGAGCTTGAATCCAATGGTATTTGAATTAAGCTGTGTGCTACAGATTGTAACTCACCATCATACAACTGCTGAGTATTCAATACTAATTGTCGATAACCGCCTAAGACGGCCACCGTTACGACTAAGATCACACTGGAAAGCAGTAGAAATGTAATTAAGCGTTGAAGGGAATGCATTTAGGTCGCTGACTCTGATTTAGGAATACAATAGCCAACGCCACGTATGTTGGTAATAAAGTGTTCTGGTAATTTTTTTCTTAAATTATGAACATGTACTTCAATGGCATTACTCGATACCTCATGTCCCCATTCATAGAGCATACTTTCTAATTGCGCTTTTGACACGATTCGATTAGCACGCTCCATTAAAGCACGCAGCACCATAAATTCTTTGCGCCGTAATTGAATCATTGTGTCATTTACGGTGACTAGCATTGAATCGATATTTAAAGAGACTTGACTGATTTCTATGGTGGAGCTCATCACCGTACCTAAACGACGTTGCAGCACTCTTAATCTAGCCAGTAATTCCTCTAGAGCAAATGGTTTAGGCAAGTAATCGTCAGCACCAGCATCCAATCCATTAATCTTATCTGAAAGCTGTCCACGCGCAGTGAGAACCAATATAGGAATCGCTAATTGCAAAGAACGAATTTTTTTTATGACGTCTAAGCCATCTATATCCGGTAAACCTAAATCTAAAATTATAATATCAACATCACCGTTCTGTGCTGCAATAATGGCTTGTTTACCGTGGCCTAAATGCGATACAGCGTACTGTGCTTGTCGTAACGATTGGCAAATTTCATTGGCCAAGGCAATTTCATCTTCTACTAATAAGATATGCATAAAGGACTTTTTGATTGAGTATAATTAAAAAATATCATGCTTAACTTAACACAAACTTAAAGAGCATAGGAAATAGATATGCTCTCCTTTGGTCTAGTTTTTCTAATGAATTACATTTCATCTTTATAAAAACAATATAAATATCATACACATAGTGCAGCACTTTATTTGAGTTTTGATTTAACAATTCATATTTATCAATTTTAATTGGCGAAATATTATTTTTTATCTAACATTAATATTGAAAAAAAGAAGTGTGTTACAGAATTTCTTAAATACTTTTATAAAATATATAGAGTGATTAAAAAATCCACATGTTGTCGCCTTCTATTTTTACAATTGATTTTACTGACAATTAAAAAGGATTATTTATATGCAAAAAGAGTTACATTGTTTATCGCCGAGAGAATTTCAAGTCGCAAACCACATAACAAAGGGAATGACCAACCGAGCGATTGGCGATACGCTTTTTATTAGTGAAAGAACGGTTAAGTTTCATGCCGCTAATATCTACAAAAAACTTAATTTGAAAAATAGGGCAGGATTAATTTCTGGATACGTATCGGAAATGCAACGTATCGAAAAACTTAAGCTCAGCATACATTAAATAAATATAATTTTTGTTAATGAGCATTGATTTAGTGTTCATTTCTAAGCGTTATATTTATGAGTGTGGTGTTATCAATATTAGTCGTTAATATTGATAACACCTATTAGTTTTAAATCAATTAAAGTATATATCGACTTAAATCTTCATTATCCACTAACAGTTCTAAGTGACGATTAACATAATCTTTATCAACCTCTATCGCTTCACCTTGTTTCTCAGAGGCATCATAAGATATATCTTCCATCAAACGCTCCATTACGGTATGCAAACGACGTGCACCAATATTCTCCGTACGCTCATTCACTTGCCATGCTGCTTCAGCAATACGTTGAATACCATCTTGGGTAAAGTTAACACTAACGCCTTCCGTGCCAAGTAATGCCACATACTGCTCTGTTAATGAAGCGTGGGGTTCCGTTAAAATGCGTACGAAATCTTTGACTTCTAAGGCCTGTAATTCTACTCGGATAGGTAATCGCCCTTGTAATTCAGGAATTAAGTCAGAAGGCTTACTCATCTGAAACGCACCCGACGTAATAAACAGAATATGGTCCGTTTTCACCATGCCATGTTTAGTGGATACCGTCGAACCTTCAACTAAAGGTAACAAATCACGCTGAACACCTTCACGAGAAACATCTGCACTAGAGTTGCCTTCTCGTTTACAAATCTTATCGATTTCATCAATAAAGACAATACCGTTTTGTTCTAGTGATTCAATTGCCTCTTGTTTTAAATCTTCTTGATTAACTAATTTAGCCGCTTCTTCTTCCACTAAATATTTAAAAGCGTCTTTAATCGGTAGTGTTTTCTTTTTCGACTGGTTGCCTGACAAATTTTGGAACATACCTTGCAACTGGTTCGTCATATCCTCCATACCAGGAGGTGCCATGATTTCAACACCCACTTGCGGCATTGCTATATCAATTTCAATTTCTTTATCGTCTAACTTACCTTCACGTAGTTTTTTACGAAAAGCTTGGCGTGTAGACTTGTTATCTGTTTCCTGGTTATCGCCAAAAATATCTTTCGGTGGTGGTATTAATACATCTAAAATACGCTCTTCGGCAGCTTCTTCTGCTCGAAACTTCACCTTAGCAGTAGCTTGTTCTTTGGTCATCTTTACCGCGATGTCGGCTAAATCACGGATGATCGTTTCAACTTCCTTACCCACATAACCCACTTCGGTAAATTTAGTTGCTTCAACTTTTATAAAAGGCGCGTTGGCTAATTTAGCTAAACGACGTGCTATTTCAGTTTTTCCCACCCCAGTAGGACCGATCATTAAGATATTCTTAGGAGTGACTTCTTGGCGTAAATCTTCTGATAACTGCATTCTACGCCAGCGATTTCTTAGGGCAATCGACACCGCTCGCTTGGCGTCTTGCTGACCAATAATATGAGAGTCCAATTCATGAACAATTTCTCTGGGAGTCATAGCTGACATAAATATTTCCTTTGCGCTGGATGTAGGCTAGTAGTCGAGTGTTTCGACTGTCTGCGAGTGATTGGTATAAACACAGATATCGCCAGCAATCGTTAGTGATTTCGTGGCAATATCTTGAGCTGATAATTGAGTATTATCTAATAGTGCAGTGGCGGCAGATTGAGCAAAAGGCCCACCAGAACCAATAGCAATCAGATCTTTTTCAGGCTGAATCACATCACCATTTCCGGTTATTACTAATGAGGCGGTGTGATCGGCTACTGCTAGTAATGCTTCTAACTTGCGTAACATACGATCAGTACGCCAGTCCTTAGCAAGCTCCACTGCAGCTCTCGTTAGATGCCCCTGGTGCATTTCAAGTTTACTCTCAAAACGCTCAAATAATGTAAATGCATCGGCGGTCCCACCTGCAAAGCCAGCCAAGACTTTATCATGATATAAGCGACGCACTTTTTTAGCATTCCCTTTCATCACAGTATTGCCCAATGAGACTTGCCCATCTCCAGCCATTACAACTTGGTTACCACGTCGTACTGATACAATAGTAGTCACAAGAATTCCTTATTTATATAACGCACTAAAATGTGCCGAATAAGTAATATGTGGGGTAAGAATTTATAAATTTCAAGGGAAAGGCTAAGGGAAATCTGACTATAGATTCCAAAGCCAGATTTCACAAGTATTAATCTTTTGACGTTGCAATACGTGACGATCGCGTTCGGCATCACGTTTGGATTCATAGGGTCCTAATATGACTCGATACCAACCTGATTGGGTTCCTCTAATTTGCGGTTCTAACCCAACGAATGCCATGGTAGCTCGCATCGAATCAGCCTGTTCAAATATTTTAAATGAACCGCATTGCATTAAATATAATTTATCCGAAGTTGCCACTTCAGCATCGACTTCAACCTCGTAACCTGGAAGCGTCTTAATGAACTCCCATTCTTCTTCCGGAAGCTCCGGTAAAGGATCGACCTCATCAATATTCGATGTGACCGTTATCTCTTTTTGCTCATTTGTCGGTTGAATACCATCATCTTTAATAGAATATAAAAAATAAGCAAAACCGGCTAATACCAAAATCGCTAGAGCAATTTTAAGCTTTGTAAAAACACCCGAAGCACCCTTTGATTTTGGTTTTGTACGACGTGTAGACCCGGTTGATTTTTTACGAGGTGCAGGCTTACGTTTGATATAATCTTTCTGAGCCATAGGGCGAATGATACCTAAAATGGAATAATCTGGTTTATTGTAGTAATTTGCTTAATTAAAATCTATATTATCTACATCAATAGACCATCGAACACGTAACTTGTTCGCATATTTCGCATAATCATCAATAATCGTATCCAATACCTTTTGGCGTAAATTCCTGTACGGACTCTGAATAATTAACATATAGCGATGTCGAGTTTGTTTTTTCTCAATCAGACAGGGCACAGGCCCTATTGTTGAAATATTCTGCATATTGGTTAATAAGTGACGGGCAAACTGTAATAATTGCGTCGCTCTTTGGGGTGACTCGTCTTCTGCGCGCAAAATAACTTGATAAGTAAACGGTGGTAAAGCAGCTTGCTCCCGCTCGTGAAGTGCAAAACGTGCAAAATGGCCATACCCATTATTAACCAGATCCTGTAACAGGGGGTGTCCAGGTTGTGTCGTTTGTAAAAAGGTTTCCCCTGGCTTGTCTGCTCGGCCGGCACGACCAGATATTTGGGTAATTAATTGAGCCAATTTCTCAGGCGCACGAAAATCAGCACTAAATAATGCGCCATCTACATCCATAATCACCACACAAGTCACATGGGCAAAATGATGACCTTTAGCTAATATTTGTGTCCCTAATAATATCTGATGCTTACGCTGATTAACGTCCTCAATGGTCTGAGATAACGTATGTTTGCCACGCATTGAGTCGGAATCGATGCGAATAGTGGAATATTGAGGAAATAACTCATTTAGCCCTTGCTCAAGTTGCTGGGTTCCTATCCCTTGCGTAATCAGTTCTGAGGCCCCACAAACACTGCAATGATGAGGCGCACTGGCTTGGGCTAAGCATTGATGACAGACCATGCGAGATTGTGTTTTATGGTAGGTCATGGGCTTATCACATGCATGACAATCTTCTACGTGCCCACAACTTGAACATACTACCGCCGGTGCAAAACCTCTACGGTTAATAAAAAGTAATACCTGATTTCCTTGAGATAAATGCGACTGCATTACATCAAGGGTGGCTGGTGCTAAACCATAGTGAAGAGGTTGTTGGCAAATATCGATGAGATGCACTGGTGCCACAGTCGCATTACCTGCCCGTTGTTCTAATTTAAAATGCTGAAATTTTCCTGTAAGGGCGCGATGCAGACTCTCCAGTACGGGTGTCGCCGTACCTAGTACAATAGGAATACCCTGCTTCTGAGCTAGCATAATCGCTAGATCACGAGCGTGGTAACGGAGTCCGTCTTGTTGCTTAAATGAGTCATCATGTTCCTCATCGATAATGATCATTCCAAGTTCTGGCAGTGGGGTGAAAATTGCAGAACGTGTACCAATCACAATCCCGATTTGATTCAAACGAGCCTGTTGCCAAACCACTAAACGTTCTGTGTCGGTTAGCCCTGAATGCAAGACACCTACAGTGATGCCGAAACGCGATTCAAAACGCGATACCGTTTGTGGAGTCAAACCAATTTCAGGCACCAGAATCAATACTTGTTGACGTTGTTGTAGCACTTTATTAATGACTTGCAAGTACACTTCTGTTTTACCACTGCCGGTGATCCCTTCAATCAAAAAACAGCTAAATTGGTTTAATTGCGCACTTATCCCACTTATCGCCACAGACTGTTCAACGTTAGCAGGTAGCTCTGCTATATGTGCAAAGTGCTCCGCCCCTACTCGATCAAACCAACACCCAGATGTCAGCTGATGCTGCGATTCAATTAAGATCTCTTTTTTAATTAACGCATTAATTAAAGCGCTACTAAAATGCTGTTTCACTTCATCCTTGGTGAGACTATCGACAGTGCCAGACTGTGTTTTTGCTGCCACAAAACAAGCTAGCGCAAATTGTTTTGGTGCTCTTTTTAAATGAATAAATGGAACGGTCTGAGTAATATCATTACCAGGGACATTGATAGCTTGTAATGTTGGGCTCAACGCTAATACATTGATTGGAGTCGGCTGACTGGATTGCGGTTTACGTAACGCATTAGGTAAAGCTGTTTGTACCACCTCACCTAGTGGGTGCTGATAATAACTGGCTAACCAATGCAATAAACTCAACCAAGACTGAGATAACATCGGTGTATCATCTAACACGGCATCAATCGGTTTATATTTGTTTGGGTCACCTTGCTGTTCAAGAGGTATTTCATCAATAGAATTCACACACCCGACGACGACCCCGACTAAAGGACGGTTAGCAAAGCTCACTTGCACTCTCACCCCTAACTCGACGGGTTGAGCATAAGTGTAATTGAACGTTTTGCGCAGTGGGACAGGTACCGCAATTGCCAATATCGCCATAGGTTGAATTGATATTCTGTTTTTAGTGGTTAAAACACGATTATACTTGATCATTTAAGGAAGTTACATTATTATGCGCGTCCATTTTGCGAGCTACTGCACGTGCGGTAGGTCATGTTAATTATTGCGTATGGTGTGCAACTTCGGGTTGTATAGCGATGCGGCCTACATTTAAAGGTATCCCATGAAAGAAGGTATTCACCCTAAGTACGAAGAAATTACTGCAACATGTTCTTGTGGTAATGAAATGAAAATTCGCTCTACTGTCGGTAAAGATTTAAACCTAGACGTATGTTCAGCATGTCACCCGTTCTATACTGGTAAGCAACGTAACGTTGATACTGGTGGTCGTGTTGATCGCTTTAACAAGCGTTTTGGTGCACTTAGCAAAAAATAATACTAATTTGCTGCTAGCAGCTCATCTAGTTATCATAAAAAAGCGCTCATTCAGCGCTTTTTTTATGTCTATAAATAAATCAGATGTGTATTTAATTTCTGCTGTGTTACATTAGGATTATTGCTAATAAAAACAATCATAAAGCAAATAAATAGAGGTACCTTTAACTCCCTACAGATCAAGGAAATGCACGAAATATGTCTGATTTTCGTCAACAAGCGTTAGACTATCACGCCCTGCCTAAACCAGGAAAGATTAGTGTCGAACTGACTACTCCAGCCGCTACTGTCAAAGATTTAGCATTAGCTTATAGCCCTGGCGTTGCCGAACCTGTTCGTGAAATTGCTGATGACCCAGCTAATGCTTATAAGTATACCGCCAAAGGAAATATGGTCGCTGTCATTTCTAATGGCACCGCTATATTAGGCTTGGGTAATTTGGGACCTCTCGCATCAAAACCAGTAATGGAGGGCAAAGCCCTTTTATTCAAACGCTTTGCCGGTCTTGATTCTATCGATATCGAAGTATCTCACCGCACCACTGAAGAGTTTATCAATACTGTAGCTAATATCGCCGATACCTTTGGTGGCATTAACCTTGAGGATATCAAAGCACCTGAATGTTTTGAAATTGAGAGAGAATTACAAAAGCGCTGTAAGATCCCTATTTTCCATGATGACCAGCACGGCACCGCGATTGTAACCGCTGCAGGGATGCTCAATGCATTAGAAATACAAGGTAAAGATATCAAAGATGTCCGGATTGTTTGTATGGGCGCTGGCGCTGCTGCAATCGCATGTATGGAGTTACTGATTAAATGTGGTGCACAGCGTGAAAAAATTTACATGCTAGATCGCAATGGTGTTATCCATACACGTCGTGAATCATTAACTGAACATAAAGCCGCTTTTGCTAATAATACCGACAAACGGACTTTAGAAGATGTCATGGATGGGGCTGATGTATTTGTAGGAGTATCTGGTCCGGACGTATTACCGCCAGAAACCTTAGCGTTGATGGGACCTAACCCTATCGTATTTGCTTGTTCTAATCCCGACCCAGAAATTAAACCCGAGTTAGCGATGGCGACTCGCGATGATTTAATTATGGCCACAGGTCGTTCTGATTATCCAAATCAGGTGAATAACGTACTGTGCTTTCCGTTTATATTCCGTGGTGCATTAGACGTGCGTGCGAGTGCCATCAATGATGAAATGAAAGTGGCTGCAGTAGAAGCCATTAGAAGTATCTCAAAGGAGCCGGTGCCGGAAGAAGTATTGGCCGCTGCTGGTGTAGATAAGCTGATATTTGGTCGAGACTATATTATTCCTAAACCCATGGACCCACGTTTGTGTGCACGTATTGCTAAAGCGGTCGGGCAAGCAGCCATCGATTCAGGTGTTGCCTATCTTACAGCCTTACCTGAAGGTTATATGGAAGGTTAAGTCTCATGACTTAACCTATTACTCCTCATCTGGGGTTTGGTTAGATGCTTCAAGTTCTGCTTCAAGCCCCATTTCTTCCATCAGTTGTCTAACCGACTCTGGTATTCGGTTCTTATTCCCTTTCTTTAAATCGTTATCATTGGGTAACGGCTGTCCTGTAAAAGCATGTAAAAACGCTTCACACAACAATTCTGAATTCGTCGCATGGCGTAAATTATTCACCTGCCTGCGCGTACGCTCATCTGTCAATACCTTTAGAACATTGATCGGAATAGACACAGTCACTTTTTTTACTTGTTCACTTTTTTTGCCATGCTCTGCATAGGGATGAATATATTTACCATTCCACTGGGCCATTGTGACTACCTCAAACGTTGAACTTTTTATTATATTTTTATGCTATAGATTATTAGTAGAACTTCACATATTAATGCTTGACGGCTCCCCTAATATTACGTAGTTTAGACGTCTAAACGTCTATTGTACACTTTTTTATCTGAGGTATATCCATGGTTTCTTACGCCCAAGGCGTCGATTCATTAAATCAATCGCTGTCAGAATTACGTGATATTAACGTATCCTTTGAATTTTTCCCTCCTAACAGTGACAAAATGGAAGCTATGCTATGGAAGTCTGTTGAGCGCTTAGCCCCATTAAAACCTGAATACATGTCTGTGACATATGGTGCAAATAGTGGAGAGCGAGATAAAACTCATGGCGTCGTAAAACGCATTCAGCATGATTTAGGTGTCCCTGCAGTACCGCATCTCACTTGCGTAGATGCTTCCAAAGAAGAGTTGATAGAGATCGCTAAAGAATATTGGAATAACGGTATTCGACGTATTGTCGCACTTCGTGGGGACTTACCACCAGGTATGGATAAACCAGACATGTATGCCAGTGACTTAGTCACACTTCTTAAAGATGTTGCAGATTTTGATATTTCAGTAGCCGCTTATCCTGAAAAGCACCCTGAAGCACCGAATGATCAATTTGATTTATTAAACTTAAAACGTAAAGCTGAAGCAGGCGCAAATGAAGCAATAACACAATTCTTTTTTGATACCTCGCACTATTTACGTTTTCGTGATCGTGCTGCTGCTGCAGGCATTGATATAGACATCGTGCCAGGTATCCTGCCGGTGACTAATTACCAAACATTAGTTAAATTTGCAGGCTTTACTAACGTACATGTTCCTAATTGGTTACATAAAATGTATGATGGTTTAGATGAAAATGATCAAACTACTAGAAACTTATTAGCGGCCAACATCGCAATGGATCAAGTGAAGGTCCTTGCTCGTGAAGGTGTTAAACATTTTCACTTTTATACACTTAACCGTAGCGAGTTGAGCTACGCCATTTGTCATATGCTAGGACTGCGTGCATGATAGAAACTTATCGCCAATGGATGGCGGCTATAAAAGAACAAGTACTTCCTCAACTACCAGCATTAGGTAAATATTTCCTAGCTCGATGTGCAAACGATAAGGTGACAGTGTCGGCTGGTCACCTTGCTTATGTTTCGCTGTTATCACTTGTACCATTTATCATGGTATTTTTTACTATGTTATCGGCATTTCCAGCTTTTGCAGAAATTCGTCTTGCACTCGAAAGCTTTATATTTAATAACTTTGTACCTACTTCAGGTGACGTGTTACAAAAATATATAAGTGAGTTTGTTGGCAATGCTTCGGGAATGGGAGCCGTTGGGATTGCTTCTTTGATGGTCGTAGCGCTACTGTTGATTATGAATATCGACAAAACGCTTAACACTATATGGCGCACTCCAGAAGCACGTCCTAGAATGTTTACTTTTGCTGTCTATTGGATGGTTATCACCCTAGGCCCTATTATGATGGGTTCAAGTATATTAGTCAGTTCTTATTTACTTGGCTTTGCTAGTTATGCTGAAGAATACACACCAGGCCTGGGCACATTATTATTAAAAATGGTACCAAGTGTGACTGCAACTTTTGGCTTTTTAATATTGTATATGCTCGTACCCAATACTCGAGTTAAATTTTCTCATGCACTCTGTGGTGCAATATTAGCGACATTTTTATTTGAACTATCAAAAAAAGGATTTGCTTTTTATGTCGCCAGTTTTCCATCATACCAAGTTATTTATGGGGCGCTCGCCGTCATCCCTATTTTATTTGTGTGGGTTTACTTATCATGGATTGTGGTATTGGTAGGAGCAGAGTTTACCTGCTCCATCGATGAAGTACTTAATCCAGATATCAATGATAAAAATATTAACCCTTCATCGATGCAATAAAGCGGTCGGACTGTTTAATGGCCGCATTCATTTCATCAATTAAACTACCCACATCCGATTGAATTGAAGATAGTTCTCCTTGTAACGCTCCTACAGCATTAGCATTAAGGTTGTGTTTAAGATATAAAACATTGTTTTGCAATGCATTAAGTACAGGAGGCATACTGCTTTCCACTTTTCGCATAGCGCGTAACATCGCTTTATATTGAGCCTTAGTATCATGTAGCTTACGTTGACTATCTCGTTTTAAATTAGGGTTAGTATAAAGCGCTAATTCGGCTTGCCACTCTTCAAATAGTGCATCAGCTACACTTTGCACTTTACTGATCCTAGCACTGACATCATCAGCTGCCGTTTGGGCATCATCAAATTGACTACTTAAGGTGTGATAGACTGACTCAAGTTCACCTCCATCAAAGTTTATCAATGCGCTAAACTCTGCTAACGCAGAGGCAAATTCCGCTTGAGCTTCTGTTTGCGAGTCTCGTGCATCTTCTACTCGGTCAACTAATATATCTCGCTTCTCGACGCCAAGCTTTTCCCAAGCACTATAATAAACACTTTGGCAGCTTGACAGAGATAAAGTTAATAGTAGAAAAACTGATCTAAATGTAATGGACATAGCAACTCCTTTTGCAAATCTCTATTCCAATATTGGATGTCTATTTAACCCATGTAAGTAAAGATTGATTGTTAAAATGCGCGATAACGCGCTGCACTTATAATTGACCATAGATGAGCAATAGCGCCTACCGGCCATAAAAATATGAATATAACAGTGGCAGCGAGCCCATAACAGACACCCGCAACGACAAAAAAGAGTATTGCTGCAAGTACACGTCCTTGCACAAGCTGCCCTAAACCCGGAATGAAAAAACTACAAATAGCGGCAAGAACGTTTCCACCAGAACCTTGTTGTGACATTATTTTTCCCTAATAATAATTTATTTAAATTACGACCCTACATATATAAACTAGTTCATAAATTATATAAATACAATGTTATTCGTCGAGGGTCATTGATGATAGGTCTTATTCAACGCGTTTCTCAGGCATCCGTTTCCGTTAATCAAGAAGTGATTAGCGAAATCAGCGCTGGTGGGTTATTATTATTAGGAATTGAAGCGCAAGACACCCCCTCTCATGCTCAAAAACTGGCTAAAAAGCTATTAAATTTTAGAATGTTTAATGATGATTTGGGCAAAATGAATCTTAATATTGAACAGGCTCAAGGCGCTTTGCTAATTGTCTCTCAATTTACATTAGTTGCAGATACTCAAAAAGGTAACCGCCCTGGCTTTTCTAAAGGGGCATCCCATGAACATGGGTTAACGATGTATAATGCTTTCATCGATGAGGTAAAACAACAAACACAGTTACCTGATTCGCATATCGCTACCGGACAATTTGGTGCAGATATGCAAGTAGCATTAATAAATGATGGGCCAGTCACTTTCACACTGACCGTTTAGCACTCGCTCGACATGAGCGATTAATAGGATTATTACGCTTTGTATAAAATAATAAAACCCACTACTGAGCAAGAGTTAGCTGCCTATTTTCATTTTCGTTGGCAAATCTTAAAAGCACCATTCAACTTCCCTGAAGGATCTGAAAAAGATGAGTATGAGCTAGTTGCAGAGCATCGTATGATCGTTAATGTAAATAACGATATTATGGCGATTGGGAGAGTGCATTTTAATACTGCTGAAGAGGTACAAATACGTCATATCGCAGTCGCATTTGAAGCTCATGGAAAAGGGTATGGCAGTCTTATAGTGGCGACTTTAGAAAAGGTGGCGATTGAACAAGGTGCTATCCGAGCTGTCACCAATAGCCTTGAAAGCTCTCGTGCATTTTTTGAAATCTGTGGTTATACCAAATTTTCTGCTCCCGAAGCTTTGCGTAAACTGAATCGTATTCACATGTTAAAGAAACTAAGTGCGCAACAGTTTTTGATTCATCCTAAGTGGTGTCAAGAATTACAGTCTACATGGGAAAATACTATTCCCATTTCAGATCAAATGGGTATTAAGATTCATCAATATTCTGGGACTACACTGGAAGTAAGGGCTTCATTAAATAAAAATATTAACTTACATGGCACTATGTTTGCCGGGAGTATATTTTCTTTAGGTACATTAGCTGGTTGGGGAATGATATTCCTAGAACTCAAACGTAAGAAGCTCGAAGGTGAAATCGTATTAGGCGATGGTAATATCCATTACCATAAACCCATTACTATGCAGCCCAGAGCTCAAGTACACATCGAACACTATGAATGTGATTATCAAGCACTAAATAATGGCAATAAAATGCGGGTCGATTTGAGTGTTAATATCCTGGACGGTGACACGCCCGTTGCTGAGTTTAAGGGCGCTTATTGGGTATTACCGCAAAAAAAAACCACTGACTAAGCAGTGGTTCTTTTAATATTATGCTTCTATAGCCTACGACATTGCGGCTTGAATTTTCTTCATCGCATTCTTTTCTATCTGTCTCACACGTTCAGCAGACACTTCATACTTAGCGGCTAAGTCTTGTAATGTCATTTTATTATCATTTAACCAGCGAGTTTCGATAATATACTGACTACGTTCATCAAGTGTCTTAATCGCAGAGTAAAGGCGTGCAGAGGCGTTACTATCATAATCAGCATTAATAACAGCAGCTTCAACGTTTTCAGATTTATCTTCTAAATACTGAGCTGGCGAAAAATTACTGTTATCGTCACCATCGTCACTAGACAAATCAAAAGCAGTGTCTTGGCTTCCCATACGGGCTTCCATTTGCAGCACTTCCTTTTCACTTACACCAAGTTCTTCAGCGACCTTCTGTACTTCTTTATGGGTGAACCACCCTAGACGTTTTTTAGACTTACGTAAGTTAAAAAATAACTTCCGTTGCGCCTTTGTCGTGGCAACTTTTACGATGCGCCAATTTTTTAATACAAACTCGTGTATTTCAGCTTTGATCCAATGGACAGCAAAAGAAACCAAACGGACACCCACGTTAGGGTCGAAGCGCTTCACCGCCTTCATTAATCCTATGTTTCCTTCTTGCACTAAATCAGCTTGAGCTAGACCATAGCCTGAATAAGACTTTGCTATATGTACAACAAAACGTAAATGTGACATAACTAATTCACGTGCTGCAGTCAGATCACCTTCATTAAATAAGCGTTCCGCTAATGACTTTTCTTCATCAGCAGACAGCATCGGTATATTGCTTACCGATTGAATGTAGCTCTCTATACTACCGCTTTGAGGAATCGTTAATGCCATTTGCATGGATTTACTCATCAAATAAAACTCCGTTATTTAATATATCTCTCTTAATATACCAAAGTGAATCGATAAATGCGACATGCACACTTAATTATTTAGTTTAAACATATATAGATTAAATTCACTACTCATTAGTATGGGGATTAGAGCAAAAAGTTCAATATCTTATCTAGCTCGGTTCAATTTCTTTGATATGCTTTTGTACTGATATCAACGATCCAATGAGACCTAACGTAATCGAAATCATTAGAATTATACCCAAAGCCGAACCATCTAACCCACTAATAGTAAACGACGTACGGTATAATCCAGCCAGGTTTTCAACACCTGATTGGATCCACCACAGTAAAAATGCAACTAACATCCAAGCTAAAAATCCACCTAAAATTCCGTACCAAAAACCGGTGTATAAAAAAGGAAATCGAATGAAGTTATCGGTCGCACCAACCAGTTTCATTACTGCAATTGCCTCTCGCTGAGATAAGATATTTAAACGAATCGTATTACCAATAATTAAAACCACTGAAACGCATAGTAATATCGCGACAATCCACACAATATCTTTGGCAATAGAAACAATTGCATACAACTTTTCTAACCATTCAATATCCAATTTACCAAAGTCTACGATGGATTGTTGTTCTAATTCCGATAACAATTGACGAGCGGCTTCTGGACGCAAATACTCTGGCTTAGGTGTAATTAATAACACATAAGGTAATGGGTTGGCGTCTAAATAGGCAAGCGCATCACCTAGCCCCGATAATGTTTCAAATTCTTCTAACGCGAGATCAGGCGAGATTAATCGGGCGTCATCAATTTTATTTTTCATTGCACTAACACCGCTTAGCAATTTTTGTGCTTGCTTTGCAGTGGTGTTTGCTTGTAAATATAATGAAATCTCACCCGCATCTTCCCAGCCTGCGGTGACTTTTTCGGTGTTTTTAACCATCAAATACAAAGTGCTAGGTAATGTAATACTCAGCCCCAACACACCAATTGTCATAATCGTAGCGAGGGGGGAACGCCATAACTCACCTAAACTCGCCAACGCTTGACGCATATGGTTAATGATGCCCATCAACAAACGTTGAAAAAGACTGACCCTGCGAGATGCGCTACTGCTGTTACGGCCGGTAAATAATAAACTCATGAGGTGTACTTCGGTGGTAATTTAGTAACAGGAGCGGCGTGAGGATCATGTGAATCCATTATGGGGTTAACTGATTCAGCCAACCCATCATCTATCATACGCCCTTCTTTAATCGTTAGAGAGCGATATTTCATCCGCGCAATTAAGCCTAAATCATGGGTAGCTATAAATACACACACACCTGCTTGATTGAAATCTTCGAATAATCGCATAATCTCCATCGACAATTTAGGATCAAGGTTACCCGTTGGCTCATCAGCTAGTAATAGTGGTGGACGATTAACTACTGCTCTAGCAATACCCACTCGTTGCTGCTCGCCACCAGAAAGCGCTAATGGGAGTTGCTGGATTTTGTGTAACAACCCGACCATATCCAGTGCAGCAGACACACGTTTTTGAATTTGTTTACGTGAGTAGCCTTCTATCACCAGAGGAAGAGCGACATTGTCAAAAACAGTTTTATCCATCAGTAATTGATGAGATTGAAAAATCATACCTATATCTCTGCGGATGTAGGGTACTTGATTCAATTTGATATTGTTAAGGTTATGACCATTAATCAACACATTCCCGACACTAGGACGTTCCATTAATGAAATGAGCTTAAGGATCGTACTTTTGCCCGCACCGGAATGACCAGTTAAAAATGCCATTTCACCTGGTTCAATATGAAAATCTACCTGCTGTAGTGCTTGTTGACCACCGGGGTAGGTTTTACTCACTCGATCAAATTTAATCATAATTAGCTATTTCGTGGGTTCGAATAATGCATCAATAAATTCTGTGGCTTGAAACGGACGCAAATCGTCAATTGCTTCACCCACACCAATATATCGCACCGGAATTGAAAACTGATCAGCGATTGAAAAAATCACACCACCTTTAGCGGTGCCATCAAGCTTACTAAGAGTGATACCCGTTAAACCTACTGCATCGTGAAATAACTTCGCTTGGCTGATGGCGTTTTGGCCCGTACCAGCATCAATAGTGAGCATAATTTCATGCGGGGCATCTGGATTAATCTTGCGAATAACACGCACGACTTTCTCTAGCTCTTGCATTAAATAATCTTTGTTTTGTAATCGTCCAGCAGTGTCTGCAATCAACACATCTATATTTTTCGCTTGAGCCGATTGAATGGCATCATAAAGGACTGAAGCACTATCTGCACCGGTATGTTGTGCGACGACTGGAATATCATTTCTTTCACCCCAAACTTGCAGCTGCTCAACCGCTGCGGCTCTAAAGGTATCGCCAGCAGCTAGCATCACTTTTTTACCATCTTGTTGAAATTGTTTTGCCATCTTACCAATAGTGGTAGTCTTACCGACCCCATTTACGCCAACCATTAATATGACGAACGGCCCCTTTTGTCCCTCAGGAACTACTGGAATTAATGGTGCTTCAATATTCGTTAGTAGCTCACCCATGTATGCCTTGAGCTCACCTAATAGAGCCTCACCATTTTTTAGCGTACTTCGCTTAGTGCTTTGTGTTAGATGTTCGATAATATTTTGAGTCGTATCCATACCGACATCAGCCACTAGCAATTGGGTTTCGAGATCCTCATATAATTCATCATCAATACTTCGTCCCACAAATAGATCTGCGATACCAGAGCCAATACTTTCTTTCGTACGTGATAACTTGGCAGCTAACGAACTAAAAAACGAAGGTTTAGGATCAGGTGAAGGCTCGGGTGAAGGATCAGGCGAAGGTTCGGGCGAAGCCTGGGATAGCGGCTCAGGTGTATCCGCAACTTCATGTATGTCACTTTGAGATCCGCCAGTATTTGATACATCAGTCTGCGATGAATTCATGACTGAAGACTCTAAATTTTGCAGTGCGTCAACGTTAGATTCGTCCGCATGCTCAGTTTGCACATCTGCCTGTTCTGGTGATGTGATTGGCGGTGATTTGGGTTGTTTCTTTTTAAATAAATTAAACATACAACAAAGACTTTTTAAGCGTAGTCAAATAATTATTGTTATCATACCACTAACTTAGCTCAAAAATTAACAAAGATGCGTCACAACAAACAAAAAAATCCCAAGGCAACCGGCCGTATTCGGATCATCGCTGGGCAGTTCCGTGGGCGCCAATTACCCGTTTTAGATTCGCCGGGTCTTAGGCCAACGACTGATCGTACCAAAGAAACACTCTTTAATTGGTTAATGCAAAATGTCCATGATGCCATTTGTCTTGATGGGTTTGCTGGCAGTGGGAGTTTAGGATTTGAAGCGCTATCGCGTGGAGCTAAGCATGTGTATTTTGTTGAGAAGACCTCACAAGCATCTCTACAAATCACCCATAACGCCGCTGGTTTAGGCTGCGCTCAAAATATCACTTCTTATCATAGCGAATTTTCACAAGCTTTACAGAACATAAAACAAAATGAAAGTGAACACTCACTACCTATCAATATTCTATTTCTCGACCCCCCATTCGGTGAAGGCCTGTTGATCCCCAGTTTATGCGCCTGTGTAAACCATCAGATACTGGCTACAGATGCCTTAATCTACCTAGAACATGAATCTGCAGTGACGTTAATGCAAATTAATCAGGCTTTAAACAAATTATCACAGCCTTATCATCTAAAACCCATTAAGCAGCATGTAACAGGTGCATTTCATTATGGTCTGTATCAATTACTCCGACGTTAATTCAATCCCTAATGTCGTGATGCCGGTTTCTTGGGTCATATCGTATAAAGCTTTCATCCCTGCAGCATCAAGTGAGTGAGTAGTTACATACTCTAAAACATGCTGTTGATATTGAATTTCAAACTCCATCAACGGATGCGCTTTAAGTGCCTTAGATAATGCAAAATGAGCATTATCTTGAGCTTCAGGATCATCAATCGCTAATACTCTATCGTTTTGTTCGCTAAACTCAGTGGCTAATAACATGGCTTCAATACCGCCTTGAGCAAGTTTACTGATTATTACAGCGGCATCGTCTTGTTCGTGTTGAATGAGTCGCAACACTGACGCTAAACCAATACAAGCGTCCATTGCTGGCAGCACACCAAAGGGAGTATCTGGCCCAATATCTGGTGTCATGGATTCAATTTTTTCTAATTGGACACCATAATTAAATTTCGCTTTATGATTAATTAAATAATCCCATAACAATCCTAAGACCTTATGCGCAAGTGGCCCTAATTCATTTGAGACTGGGGCTTCAGCTAATGCTGCATTTTCTGCAGGAGCAATAAGTTCGTCATATAAGACAACATGAGGCACCATTCTTGTCAGCACTGCGACACTGAATGCTAGGCTTTGTTTTGCAGATAATGCTCGAATTTGAGCAAACGTCGATAATGGTGATTTTGGCACAATAGCCCCTTTTAATTTGTGTACATACGCAAGTAGGCACTTACACCGTCTAATAATAATTGGATTGAAAGCATGATCAATATCATGCCCATAAGCCGCTCAACAGCAGAGAGACCTTTTTGTCCCAACAGCTTATGCAATGGCCCTGAAAATAAAAGTATACAGGCTGACAATGCCCATGCACCAATAAGTGCCAGCGTCCAATCAATAATACGCGTCGGCGCCTGATTAGATAATAAAATCAATGCCGCCATCGATGACGGTCCAGCAATCATAGGAATGGCTAATGGTACAATAAACGGTTCTTCACCTGCAGGCAGGTTCATTACCCCTCCGGGTGTCGGAAAAATCATTTTAATGGCGATCAAAAATAAAATAATCCCACCAGCAATGCTCACCGTTTCTTGCTTAATATTCAAAAATGCTAAAATGGCATCACCTGAATATAAAAATACCAACAGTATCAACAGAGAAAAGATCAACTCACGCGCTAAAATAAAGAGTCGACGCTTAGGCTCAAAAGGCTTTAATACTGACATGACAATGGGTAAATTACCCAATGGATCCATGATCAAAAACAGCATAATCGCAGCGGATAACGTATCCATATTAATAGAGTAGCTCGGCGATACTCAGCACACCCATGCCGCTTGCCCCAGCTGGTTTTAACGCTGAAGCGTTGCGCTGGTATGCGCCAGCTAGATCAAGGTGTAGCCAAGGCATATCCGGTGTCACAAAGCGAGCTAGGAAACCAGCTGCGTTGGACGCACCACCGGCACCACCGCCTTTTTGTGGTCGAGAATTTGCCGTATCGGCAAATGGAGATGGACACATTTCTGAATGCCATGGCTCTAGTGGTAACTGCCAAAACGGTTCAGCATGTTTTTGACCAATCAGACTTAACTTGTGCGCTAATTCAGTTTGCGGTGTGAATATCGCATTATAATCAGTACCTACCGCCATGACTGCAGCACCAGTTAATGTGGCTGCATCGATAATCATACCCGGTTGTGCTTCGCACGCCGCCATTAAACCATCAGCAAGCACTAACCGACCTTCTGCATCCGTGTTGACAATTTCAACTGTCACCCCGTTTTTATAAGTAATCACATCACCTAGCTTATAAGCATGACCCGATATAAGATTTTCTGCACAACATAAGTATAAGCGAATACGTTTTTGGGATTGTTGCATAATGGCTAAACTTAGTGCCGCACTGACCGTCGCAGCGCCCCCCATATCACACTTCATGTCCAACATACCTTCGCTAGATTTTATGGAGTAACCGCCACTATCAAACGTAATACCTTTACCTACTAAAGCCACAGCAACAGGGGCATCGGGATTCCCCGTTGGGTTATAATCCAATTCTAAAAGAACGGGTGGACGATCACTACCACGCCCGACTTCAAATATCCCATGCCAACCAAACTCAACTAACGCATCACCCACAATATGCTTAGCGCTAATATGCTCAGGTGCTAATCCCTCTAAATGATGTGCAACTTGTTTAGCAAGGCTCTCTGGAGATAAATCTTCAGGAGATTGATTCACTAAGTTACGAGCAAATTCTATGGCCATTAACTCTTGATTTAGTTGTTGAGTATTAACAGTACTATCCTGTGTAGACCATTTCACAGAAATATCATCGCGCCCTAGCGCGAGTACAAACACACGTTGTAATAGTCCAGACCACTGACCGACAAACGCGATATGCTCATGGATAAGACTGCTCACAAGACGAGCTGCTTTTTGGGTTTCACGCACGTCATTCGCCCCGGTCAAATGCACCGAGACACCTGTGTCAGACGTCGATATCAAGCTATTAGGGTTAAATGGAGAAGGTGCTGGTGAGGTTGATAATGCGATCGTAAAATTGGACATAAATTTGTGACTCTTTTTATAATAACGATGACGTATACTGTGAACAGTACATTATAATAAAGAGTATATCATGGCTTCTATGAATGACACACATCAGGAAAAAAGCTTAATTCGCCAATTTCACACTCCACTACTAAAAGGCACTTTGGTCAAACGATACAAGCGTTTTTTTGCTGATGTCACCTTAGATAATGGCGAGCTTATCACTGCACATAATCCCAACACTGGGAAAATGACAGGGTGTGCTGAAACTGGATTTACCGCTTGGGTTCAGCCTAATAACGATCCTAAACGTAAACTCAAATACACACTAGAAATGGTACAAAATGAAAACGAAGAGTGGATTGGAGTTAATACTCATCGAGCAAATAGTATTGTTAAAGATGCATTACATCGACGTCTCATCAATGAAATCGGTGATATAGCGTCTATCTCTCCGGAAGTAAAATATGGTGAGGAAAATTCCAAAATCGATTTTCTAATTGACCATACTGATGGCACACAAACTTACCTTGAAGTGAAAAGCGTTACATTAAAAGATCCAACATCCAATAGAGGGTATTTCCCTGACACAGTGTCTACTCGCGCTCATAAACATTGTCGTGAATTAACCCAGTTGAAACAATCCACTAAAGCACGTGCAATTATGCTCTACTTAGTTCAGCACACTGGTATAGAAAGTGTTTCTCCAGCGACCCACATTGATCCTAAATATACAGAGTACGTGAAAATGGCTAAGGAAGTTGGTGTCGAATTTATAGCTTATAACTGCATAATTAACGAAGAAAATATCCATATAAATCAACCATTAATATTTACAGCATAAATAATGGATTGCTTTTTTTAATTTAAGCCCCATATTGTGGTTTTAGAAACAGCTTGTTCAAAAATAGTAGTAAGGAAATGACTAGTATTTTTCAAAGTGTAGTCAAAATATTCAGTCTGTAGAATGACATTTATATGTTGCTATCATGCAAAAATGTCATTATTTAAGGAGGTGGGGCATGCCCACAACAAAAAATAATAAATCATTAGGATTACTTGCCCTTGCAGGCCTAACTGCATACGAGTCTAACGCTGACGAAGAGTATATGAATGAATCTCAAATGGATCATTTTCGTCAAATACTATCCGCGTGGCGCACCCAGTTACGTGAAGAAGTAGACCGTACTGTTACTCATATGAAAGATGATGCTTCCAACTTTCCTGATCCAGTTGACCGAGCTGCTCAAGAAGAAGAGTTTTCGTTAGAATTAAGAACCCGTGATCGCGAGCGTAAGTTAATCAAAAAAATTGAAAAAACATTAAAACGTATCGAAGATGACGATTTTGGATTTTGTGATTCGTGTGGAATTGAAATTGGTATAAAACGTTTAGAAGCACGCCCTACTGCAGATTTGTGCATCGACTGTAAAACCATGGCTGAAATCAAAGAAAAACAAATGCAAGGCTAATATGATGCCTGCGACTCCATATGTTGGGCGGTTTGCGCCGTCCCCATCGGGTCCATTGCATTTAGGCTCTTTGCTTACTGCGTTAACCAGTTATCTTGATGCAAAAGCACATCAGGGCTTATGGTTAGTGCGGATTGAAGATATCGATCCTCCCCGAGAACAGTTAAACGCTGATCGCACTATTATAGATTCACTCAAGGCGCATGGGTTAATCTCCGATAAACCTATCTTGTATCAATCAACTCGCTTGGCACACTATCACTCAGTGATCGAACGTCTATTAGAACAAGATCAAGCTTATCGATGTATTTGTACTCGTGCTCAAATAAAAGCAGCTGGAGGCAAATATCCAGGCACATGTTCCACGTCTAAACTTACCACTACACCCAGTGCCGTTCGGTATAGAAACCCGTGTAGCATTACTCAATTTAATGACAGATTCAGTGGTCTAATAACACTATCAGAACATGAATTCGAGCTCGAGGACATCACAATTCAGCGTAAAGATGGCTTATTTGCTTATAATTTAGCGGTAGTATTGGATGATATTGAACAAGGTATTACCCATATTGTGCGTGGTTTCGATTTACTTCCTACGACAATTGCACAGATGAATTTATGGCAATATTTCAGTCCCCAATTACCCGATTATGCTCACACACCTTTATTAGTAAGCAGCCCAGGACAAAAGCTGAGTAAGCAAAACCATGCTAGCGCCATTGACAATCAGCATGCGTTAGACAATGTTTTACTTTGTTTAAGCTTACTTAAGATTTCCATCTCAGAGGCTAGTAAACAGCAAGGCCTATCTGCTGTCCTACAAGAGGCGGTGGCATGTTGGCAACAAGGAATTCACTTTCCCAGTCATGAAATCATTGTTACCTAAGCAGTTTCAGCTTATTATTACAAATATATGTATTTTAGGAGCGTGGCTATCTTTAAACGCGCAATAACAAAAATAAAAAAAGCAATGTCTACTGACGATACTACGCAAATAACCCTACCACCGATGAAAGTGATCACTCAAAACGAACACAACATTCGCGTTGAAGATATTAGTGTTAACGCGGTTAAGGTATTACGTCGGTTAAATGCTGCTGGATTCGAAGCCTACTTAGTCGGTGGTTGTGTGCGCGATTTATTACTCAATCAGCACCCCAAAGATTTTGATATCGCGACTGACGCCACACCTGAACAAATTAAAGCTCAATTTAAAAATTGCCGAATTATTGGACGTCGCTTTAGATTGGCTCATGTTGTTTTTGGCCGCGAAATCATTGAAGTGGCCACATTCCGTGGTCCCCATATCCAAGATAAAAATACTTCCGATAAATCAAAAAAAGATGGCGAAGGTCAATTAGTCCGAGATAATGTCTTTGGTACACTTGAACAAGACGCCGCACGCCGCGATTTTACGATTAACGCCATGTATTATAATGTGGTGGACGGCACTATCCGAGATTTTGCCGGGGGCATTGATTCGATTGAGGAAAAAACTATTTCATTAATCGGCGATCCCGAAACACGTTATCGTGAAGATCCTGTGCGGATGATACGAGCAGTCCGATTTGCCGCTAAATTAGATATGACGATCGATGAGGTAAGTGATGAAGCGATCCATAAATTTGCTTATCTTCTAGAAAATATCCCACCGGCTAGATTATTTGAAGAAGTCCTTAAATTATTATTTAGCGGTCAAGGATTAACGACTTACCAGTTATTACTCGAATATGGCTTATTTGATAAACTATTTCCACAAACAGGTCCGTTGCTGAAAACGGATAGTCGTGAGCGTAAATTTATTGATCAAGTTATTACTAATACCGATAATCGGATTAATAACGGGCAGCGTGTTACCCCTGCGTTCTTGTATGCTGCAATGTTATGGTACCCTATTGAAGAACACTCTCAAAAACTAGTCATTGAGTCAGGTTTATCACCTGCAGATGCATTTAATATGGCGATGAGTGATGTGTTACATCGTCAATTACAACGGATTATGATCCCCAAACGCTTTAGTATTACGATGCGAGAGATTTGGTCTTTTCAGCACCGTTTATCACGACGTTATGGTCGCCGCGCTTATCAAATGCTTGCTCATCCACGTTTTCGTGCTGCCTATGATTTCCTTCTATTACGAGGTGAAATTGAAGGTGGAGAATTATATGAATTAGCTCAGTGGTGGACCGATTTCCAAGAAGTTGACAGTGATACTCGTAAAAGAATGATTGATGACTTAAGAGCACAACCAGGGCCTCGCAACTCTCGCCGACGCAAAAAACCAAAACGTAAGCCTAACTAGGGAATACAACAGTATGGATAAATCTATTGCTGTCGATATTGGCTTTATCGGATTAGGCGCAAACCTTGGCGATCCGGTAGCGACGCTATCCAGCGCGTTATCACAGATTGCCGAGCTCGCTCATGTCGAGCTGCTCGCTTGTTCATCTTTTTATGACTCCGTACCCATGGGACCAAGTGAACAACCTAACTATACCAATGCAGTGTGTAAAATTAGCACAACGTTGGATGGACTGTCACTGCTCAAGCAACTTCAACATATTGAACAAACTCATGGTAGAATTCGAACAGGTGACCATTGGGGCCCCAGAACACTTGACTTAGATTTGTTGATTTTGGGTAACCAAACATACCACACCGACGAATTGACCTTGCCTCATTATGGGATGCAAGGTCGAGAATTTGTGCTGGTACCTATGTTTGAATTACAACCCGATTTATTAATGCCAGATAATACGCCGATTGCAAAATGGGTCAGTGAATGTGATGTTAGTCAATTACGTCGTATTTCGCTTAACTAACACGCTATCGCAATAACTAACAGTAGAATCGTTCTATGAAAAAAATAACAACTTCTAGCTTACTTGCAAAAAAACAAGCTGGTGAAAAAATCACAGCTCTCACCGCCTATGACGCTAGCTTTGCTAAGTTATTTGATAGCAAAGGAGTGGATATTATCTTAATCGGTGATTCATTAGGGATGGTTTTAAAAGGCGAACCTGATACGCTTGCCGTCACAGTCGAAGAAATTGCCTATCATACCCGTGCTGTTGCTAGTGGCGTTACCAGCACCTTTGTCATCGCTGATATGCCCTTCATGTCATACGGTACAGAAGTTGACGCAATGCATAATGCCGCACAATTAATGGCAGCAGGCGCGAGTATGGTGAAAGTAGAAGGCGGAGAATGGCTCTGCAGTACCATTCAAAAGCTCACTGAACGTGGCGTCCCCGTGTGTGCTCATCTTGGACTGACCCCACAGTCTGTGCACGTATTTGGCGGTTTCAAAGTACAAGGGCGTCAACAAGCTCAAGCAGATAAATTATGCACTGACGCTCAACGTTTAGAAGCAGCTGGCGCGCAGCTACTCGTATTGGAATGTATTCCACAAGCACTCGCACAACGCGTATCAGAGCTATTAAGTATTCCAGTTATCGGAATTGGCGCAGGACCTGATACCGACGGCCAGATTCTAGTTATGCATGATATGTTGGGCGTCAGTGCGAACTACATGCCAAAATTTTCTAAAAACTATTTAGCCCAAACCGGAGATCTGCACACCGCCGTTGAAACTTATATAGAAGAAGTCAAACAAGGTGTATTTCCAGGACCCGAGCATTCGTTTGTTCAATAATTTCGCTTTAGAGACATTTAAATTATGCAAACTATATCTACTATTGATGGGCTGCGAGAAATTCGTCGAGAATGGCAACTAGCAGGCAAAAGTATCGGCTTTGTACCGACAATGGGTAACTTACATGCAGGCCATTTATCACTCGTTGAAGCAGCCAAAGAACATGCTGATATTGTCGTGGTGTCGATATTTGTTAATCCGCTGCAGTTTGGCGCAGATGAAGATTTGGATAACTACCCTCGTACGCTGGAAGCAGATAGTGAACATCTAAGTAAACTCGGCGTTGATGTACTGTTTACGCCCTCGGTAGAAGCGATTTACCCACGCGGCCTAGAACAACAAACCTTTGTTGAGGTACCGGGAATTTCCTATATGATATGTGGTGCAAGTCGCCCTGGTCACTTCCGTGGAGTGGCAACAATTGTTAGTAAACTCTTTAACATGGTCCAGCCTAACAGTGCATTTTTTGGCGAAAAGGATTATCAACAAGTCCAAGTCATCAAAGCAATGGTGACTGATTTATCTATGAATCTAAGTGTACATGCCATTCCGACTATGCGTCATAATGATGGGTTAGCCATGAGTTCTCGGAATGGTTATTTGACTGAAGATGAACGTCAAATAGCGCCGATGATTTATCAAACTATTATTCGTATTCGGGAACAAATAGAGTCAGGTCGTCGCGATTTTAATCAACTCATCAATACCGAAAACACACTGCTAGCACAATCAGGTTTTAAACCTGATTATATAGAGATCCGCGATGCTTTTACATTACAGCCAGCGTCTTTTGAAGGGAAAGAGTTAGTCATCTTGATTGCTGCATTTCTAGGTAAAACACGCTTAATTGATAATATTCAAGTTACGCTATAGCGTTATCTTCGCTTTGTAGGTGTGACAGTAAAGTAGTGAGCTGTGGTTGATTTATTGCAATTTCAACCTGCTCATTTAGAATGTTTTCCAGGTGCCCCACTGTCGTTAGCGGGTTTGCAATCACCACTCTAAATACCGTTAAGCACTCATCTGGGTATGTATTTATCCCGAGGCGGGTTCTAGAGACAAAAGATTTGCCTGCTTCACGCTGCTGTTTTTGAATCGCTTTGGTCAAATTATCTAGGTGCTCATTAATCAAATTAGTTTCACATTGGTCCGACTTAAGAAACGTTTGTACTTGTGCAGGACAATAGCGATAGGTTAATAATGATAATGTCGGTTCGGTAATCAATTCAAAATCGGGGTGTGCCTTGATCATGTCAGCAAACGTATTGGCTTTTTCAATGCTTTGGTCAATTAATAACTGATAACCTGATTTGCCTAATACATGTAATGATGAATAGACCATCATTGCCATACCATTTCTAGAACCTTCTAATGTCGTAGAGCCTAAATCCTTAGATCCTTTACGCAAAATATATTGTGCATGATGTCTTACCGCAGCGGAGGCGGCCGGATCTTTAAATAAGGTCATACCCGCACCCATAGGTACATACATTTGTTTGTGGGCATCGAGAGTCACGGAATCGGCACGTTCAATCCCTTTCAATAAGGATCTATACGTATCTGAGAATAATGTTGCCCCACCCCAAGCAGCATCCACATGAAACCAACACCCTAATTCTTGGGCAACATCTGCCAGTTCATCTAAAGGATCGATATGACCCGTTTCTGTAGTACCTGCTACTCCGACAATGGCTAATAGCTCATTACCTTGGGCTTTATACGCTTTACCTAATGCCAATACTTCTTTCGGATCGAGTGTATGGGAGTCGACAGAAGCATGTAAGATATTCGCTCGACCAATACCTAACAAGTCCACAGCTTTTCCTAGTGAATAGTGTCCCCGTTTAGAACAAATCAACCCTAAATTATTTATATCATAAGCTTTATAAGCTGCGGCTAAACCGTCTCTCGATACTCCCTTAAACGTGCCTTTTGGAGCTAACTTAAGGTTTCTAGCGACCCATAATGCAGTTACGTTTGCTACAGTCCCACCGGAACAAAATGCACCAAGTGAATGCGCTGCCGAATGAAGGTGACTGGCATAAAAGGCATCCGTTTGCTCATAAACTAGATTATGCATCATCCCAAGCACTTGGCGCTCTAGTGGGGTGAACGCCTTAGACGTTTCAATTTTGACGAGGTTTTGATTCAGTCCCACTAATAACTTAGCAAGTGATAGATGAAAATATGGCAATGCTGAAGTCATATGCCCGATGAATGTCGGTGCGTAAGTATTGACTGAATTAGTAACCAGTTTTTCTAATAAGTGTTCTGCGTGTGTGGAAACAAATTCTGGTTGTAAAGGTAATTGCGCATTATTGAAATCTTGCTCAATCTCTTCTAAAGAAGTGCGTTTAGCAACAACATGGCGTGACAAAAAGTCAGATAAATTATCTGATAAATGCTGTTCAATTTGACTAAGCGTAGAGTCCTTGTGCTCGGGCATCGTAAAAACCCGAAATAAATGCTCCAAGCTCGCTTCCGCATTACTCACATGCATACCTCAAATGTTGTCTCTTTCGATCCTTGTAGACAAGCACTTTCATCGTGGCTTGATTCTTATGAACTGCGAATCATACTGGTCTGTCAGGTCTTCGTCTATTCTTTTATCCTCGCTTAGGCGCATTTAAGCATATTAATGGCAATATTTTATGACTCACCTTGGATTAGAATTTGTCTTCAAGGTATTGAGGAGCCACAAGTCTGTAGCAGGTTTGTCCACTATTGATGTATTTTTTTTCAAACAACGTTAGCGGCTGAAAATCAACGTTCTGCCCTTCTATGGGAGTCAACGTAGATGAATGGCCTAACTTATTTAGTACAAACTGACATTCTTCTAAATATAATAGCCAGTTACTGCGTACTTCAAGTACACCGCCTAATGCCATAATATCTAAAAATGATGACGACCCATGCCAACGCTTTTGAACTTGTGTCTTTTTCGGATATGGATTTGGGTACAACAAAAAATGATGAGAGAGTTGTATCTTATGCGCCACAGCCAAACGCCAGAAATCAATCACATCCGCTCTCACTAGAAGATGATTATTTAATCTATTTTCAACCGCTTGAGAGTGATGTGAGTGCTTACCTACACGCTGTTCAGATTTATCAATGCCTATCACTTTAGCATCGGGAAAGCGCTCTGCAAGTGCGATAGTACTCAGCCCGACACCACAGCATGAGTCAAAAATAATATCGCCTTCCCAAGCACCTAACCAAGTAATGACCTGCTCAAATGCTTTTTTCGTGTGTGATTGTATCGGCTTAAGATTCTCAGTTTGTATATACTTATCAACTAAGTTATCTAATTGCTCATGAATACCCGTTTGATTAGTCTCAACAATACGCGAATTACCGGCGCTCATTAACTACGGATCCCTTGCCCTTTATTTAGTAAATAATAAGCCACACTAAACAAAATAATATTGAATCCAATGATCACTATGATGGAGTGAAAGTATGGTACATCGCCTTCGACGCCTAAAAAGCCATAGCGAAAACCGTTGACCATATACACGATCGGGTTAGCTTTACTGACAGTTTGCCAAAATTCAGGTAGTAGCGATAACGAGTAAAACACCCCGCCTAAATATGTTAACGGAGTAAGAACAAACGTTGGGATCACGGAGATATCATCAAATGTTTTCGCAAAAATACCGTTGATAAGACCGGCTGTCGCAAATAACGTAGCAGTCAATATGAGGGTTAACACCAAAATAAATCCATTAAAAATATGTACATCAACGAAAAACATAGAAACCGTTGTGACGATTACACCGATAATCAGAGCGCGCGCGACGCCACCACCGACAAACCCCATAATAATCACCCATGTAGGCACAGGTGACACTAGCATTTCTTCAATATTACGTTGGAATTTGGCACTAAAAAAAGATGACGATACATTCGAATATGAATTAGTAATAATCGACATCATGATCAAACCCGGGACGATAAACTCCATATATGACACACCGCCCATCTGACCAATACGCTCTCCAATGAGGTTACCAAAAATAACGAAATATAATGACATGGTAATCGCAGGGGGAACTAATGTTTGTACCCAGATACGCATGAAACGAGTACATTCCTTAATCCAAATAGTCTTTAATCCGATGAATACTGGATTACTCATGATTGCACCTCTCGACCTGATTCGACTAACTTCACAAATAACTCTTCTAAACGATTTGCTTTATTACGCATCGACATCACTTGGATCCCTTGCTCAGTTAATTGCGAAAACACATGATTAAGGCCGTCTTCTTTTGCCACTTCTACTTCAATTTCACCTGGTTTTACGGTGTATGAGACATTTTCAATAGTGATATCGGTTTGCTCTGAATCTATATCCAAAACAAACGTTTCCACATTCAATTTTGATAACAGCGCCTTGATAGAGGTATTTTCAACAATAATGCCTTTATCTATGATGGCAATATTGCGACATAGCATTTCAGCTTCTTCTAGGTAATGAGTTGTGAGTATAATCGTCACGCCATCAGCATTGATTTGTTTCAGAAAATCCCACATGCTACGACGAATTTCGATATCAACACCAGCGGTCGGCTCATCCAGGATCAAGAGCTTTGGCTCATGCATCAATGAACGGGCAATCATCAACCGACGCTTCATCCCACCAGACAAGGTACGGGCAGCAGAGTGACGTTTTTCCCATAAATCTAACTGGGTGAGGTATTTTTCGGCACGTTGTTTTGCAATATCACGCGGCACGCCATAATAACCCGCTTGGTTAACGACAATTTGAAGTACCGTTTCAAACTGATTAAAGTTAAATTCTTGGGGTACTAAACCAATACATGATTTAGCTTCAGTAATTTGAGTCGCTAAATCATAGCCAAACACTGAAACTTTGCCGGCGGTTTTGTTTACTAAAGAACTAATAATGCCAATAGTCGTGGATTTGCCTGCGCCATTAGGCCCAAGTAAGGCAAAGAAATCACCTTCTTCTACAGACAATTCAATCCCTTTTAGCGCAGTTACGCCACCTTGATAGGTTTTAGTTAAGCCGGATATCGATAATGCTTCCATTAAAAGATAACTCTCTGATGCTGAAATAATATGATTGTATTTTATCAAGGATTCTTTAAATGCGGGGATTTATTTACAAAAAAACCCAAGGGTATACTTATAAGAAGCTAAGTATGACCACTTGGGTGTGTTCTATGCCTATTAAAATAAGCGTAATATGTGATTAATTAATCATTAAATGTACGGCAATACTGGCTGCATAACCTAAGGCAATCGCCCAGGTCCATTTTAAATGAGCAAAGAAGGTGTAATAGCCGCGCGCTTGGCCCATTAGCGCTACCCCAGCAGCTGAACCAATGGATAATAAACTTCCACCAACACCAGCAGTCAAGGTCACTAACAACCATTGCGTCGCATCCATATCAGGATTCATGGTAAGAACCGCAAACATCACCGGAATGTTATCTACGATAGCAGATAAAATACCGACTAAGATATTAGCGCCCGTGTTACCTAGCTCACCATACATTAGATGAGATACCATACCTAAGTAACCCATAAAGCCTAAACCGCCGACGGCTAAAATAACACCGTAGAAGAAGAACAAAGTATCCCACTCTGCTTGTGCGACTTTTTTGAAGATGTCAAACTCTGGTTGTTCAGCATCACCCGGTGTTGAGTTCGGTAAATGGGCTTCTTTATGGGCAGATTTCTTAAGATAAAACGCATATAGCTTAAGATAGGCAAGACCTGTCATCATACCAAACACAGGGGGTAAGTGTAGGAAGCTATGGAAACTAACAGCTGTTACAATTGTCGCTAAGAATAGCCCAACAATCACTAAGCCACCATGCTTAATCACACTGCCTTCTACTTCATCCAATGGAGTAGGATTACCTTTGGCAACAGCAAAAGACATGATAGTGGCAGGGATAATGTAGTTCACTACCGATGGAATAAATAAGGCGAAGAACTCAGTAAATTCTAAGATACCTTTTTGCCATACCATCAACGTAGTGATATCACCAAATGGACTAAACGCACCGCCGGCATTCGCGCCAACAACAATATTAATACAACCAAGGGCAATAAAATCAGGACGACCTTTACCTACTGCCATGATCACGGCACACATGACCAATGCTGTCGTTAAGTTATCGGCAATAGGTGAAATAAAGAATGCTAAAATTCCCGTTAACCAAAATAAAGCTTTATAGCTGTAGCCTTTCGCAACCAATCGATTACGCAGCTCGTCAAACACACCACGCTCTAACATGGCATTAATATACGTCATTGCAACAAGTAAGAAGAAAAATAACTCGGCATATTCAAGGAAGTTATGACGAATTCCATGTTCAACTAGATCTGCTTTATCCATATTACCGTAAACAATGGCAATAATGACCCAAATCAAACCTGCGGCAAGCAAAACCGGTTTTGATTTGGCTAAATGAAGCTGCTCTTCTAATATCACTAATACATAAGCGATTACAAAAATAGCGATAGCAAGAAATCCAGCACTAGAATGCGTCAAATCAATAAGTTCACTTGCGCTAGTAGCAGCAAATAATTGATTTGAAAACAATGCTGAAAAAATGACTAAACATGTTAATAAAATTGGCATCATAGTCCCTTTGAAAGAGTGAATTGCGGCTAGATTACGCCATTGAATTAATGACGGAATTAGACTTTAGTATTCAGGCGGTGATGATATATCCATTCACTCCATTTATAAAGGGATTGAGCTATATTTTTTTACTAAATATTAGACATAGATAAGAACACACTAGTAAACAAAATGTAGCACTTGTTACAGTTTCGTAACTAATGTAAATATAAGGATAATGGTAATGCATAACGATAAATTTGTTGATCCTCGCCTACAAGCTAAAGAAGCATTGTTTCAGCAACTGCATATGGCGAGCTTTGATGTCATCATGCATATCAATGCCATTCAAAATGAAGTTCAAGACACTTCTTGCGATATATCGCCGAGTAATGAACATTATTTAGCGTTAGTGAGAAACTATCAGATTACTCTGAAAATGTGTGACGGATTAGAGGCTGAGTTAATCGCCCTGACTGAAGCTACGGGAAAAGTCGTAAGCGATCCTGAGTATGCCTTTGCGACCCAAGCGCAAATCTGTGCAGCAGCGGTAAATTGTTTGAATCACTGGCGCATCATCAAGCAAATTCCAGCAGACTTATTGGAGATAGATGAAGTCAGCGCCACCATTAAACAACGCTTTACCGAACATCTAGCGATGTGGGATGGGTATTTTTCTCCACCTCAAACCAGTCATTAATGAGCAATATTGACATGGTAGTCAAACACCCTCGCTATGAGGTAATTTACTTTTTAGCACCTTTTAGTGTGTATTGACGTTGTCGCTGTTGGGCAATGCCAGCAGCAAGCTGACGCATTGATATATCTTGGTCTTTCTCGTCATCAATCTGTACACCTAATATGCTTTCTAATAAGTCTTCAAGGGTTAAAATGCCTTCAAGTCCACCATATTCATCGACAACTAACAAAATATGTACTTTGTTTTTTAAAAATAACTCAAATGTAGATGATAAAGGCATGCTGCTTAGTAACGTTTGCATGTCTTTATTGAATTCACTTAATGGAATATCCGTTTGTTGCCGAGCCTGAGCAAGTAACAAATCATTACGCATGACAAAACCAATCACTTTTTCGGCATCATTATCTTCGTAGATTGGTATTCTTGAAAATCCGGTAATTTCATTTTTTTGAAAAAATTCACCAACCGTCGTTTCCTGTGGAAGCGAAAATACCTTAGTGCGATGGGTCATAGCGCCTCGAATCGTCAACTCATGCATGGACATTAAACTTTTAAGAATATTCGCCTCATGTTTAGCTAGCTGACCTTCTTGACCAGATAATTCTGCCATTGCATGAAGTTCAGAGCGACTTAAGCCTTTTAACGGACTTTCTTCAGTAAACCCCGCTGTCATTTTTTGCGACATTTTGACAAAAGGATACAACACAATGATTAAGTATTTTAGGAAATGCGCCGTAATCGGGGCGAGTTGACGCCAATAAGTCGCACCTAAGGTTTTGGGGATGATTTCAGAAAAAATGAGGATCAATAACGTCAATACGGCAGAGATAACCCCTAAATATGCATCGCCAAACACCCGAGCAGCTTGCGCCCCAGCCCCTGCTGCACCCATAGTATGGGCGATGGTATTTAATGTAAGTATTGCAGATAAAGGTTTATTGATATCATTGGCTTGAGCGGCAAGTAACTTACCTGCTTTTTTGCCATCTTGCTCTAGCATTTGGATATATGCATTGGACACACTTAAAATAACTGCTTCGGCTATCGAGCAAATGAAAGAAAAGCCTAAAGCCACCATGACATAAGTTATAAGTAGTAACATCTTATTAAGTATCATCCATTAATACGGCTAAACAGTATGCTATAAGAAACTATATTTGTCACCTGACTTAAAGGCGAATTACTTAAAATATGAGGATACAAGCATGCAGTATTGGTTAGTAAAAAGTGAGCCTGACGAGTGTGGGATTGATGATTTTCTGCACTCCCCAAAAACATCTATCCCTTGGGATGGTGTTCGTAATTTCCAGGCAAGGAATTTTTTGAAACAAATGGGACTGGGTGATGCGGTTATTCTCTATCATTCAAGTTGTCGGCATATTGGCATTAGTGGTCAGCTTCAAGTGACACGAACGGCATATGATGATCCCTTACAATTTCAATTAGATAGCCCTTATTTTGATGCTAAATCGACGCTTGAGCGTCCACGATGGGTCGCAGTCGATATGGTCTATACTCACAAATTTACTACACTTGTCCCATTAGCAACGCTAAAATTACAGCCAGCATTAAGCGAATGTTATTTATTAACACACAAACGATTATCAGTAATGCCATTAACATTTACAGAATTTACTTTAATGCAAAAGTTAGGTGGATTAACACATTGAAACAAAAAACGCGTCAACGTGACCCAAAATCCTGTCATTTTTGCATGCATTCTACTGAAGTATTATATCGCATCAAAACATTGAAACACCAAGATTGGGTCTTTGCATGCAAGCAGTGCCAATCTCAAATAAAACAAAACGACTCCACCTACCAATACGGTGGAACGTGGAAGCAAAACAAGCGTTAGTTAATAATAACGGGCATTGACAGTCTTGCTTGACGCTTATTATGAGCATTGTAAGAGATAACGGATTGATTATTTATATATTATATGTGAATAATAGAAACTTATACGGAATACATTAAAAGGATTTAATGATGAATAAAATATTATTGTCATCGGTGCTAATTTCATCTCTGCTTAGCGCCTCTACCTATGCTGAATACTCAGTAATGACACCACAATTTTTACCTAAACAATGGTCTATAGGTGCAGGTTTTCAAAACTTGACTGTCACTAACGATATTCAAGATTTAGATTTTACTGGTCATTTAGTTACTGCTCAATATGCTTTTAGCAATCGCGTCGCCGTTAAAACATCCTATCAATTATTAGATTTTGACGATAATTCTGATGTATCTTCACAAAATATAGATATTGCAGCTTACTATGGAAGAGGTTTCCTATCTAATGACAAGTTAAAGTTATATGCTGGTATTGGGTATTTTGCTGATTCATGGGCTAGTGACAATACAGCAGATGACGTTGAATTTTCTGGATTCCTTATCGGTGGCGGTCTTGGTTATAATTGGGAGAGGATGGCGCTTGATTTCATTATCAATGCACGACAAGCTTCAGATTATGGTGAATATATTGAAAGTTCTGGAGGTTCGGGAACTGTCGTTGCAGTCGGTGGATCTTTATCGCTTTCTGTTAGGTTTTAATCATACATAAAATAGCTGATATAAAAAAACCCAGCACAAGGCTGGGTTCTTAATTTTGATAGCTGTGTTAGGTCAGATTAAAAAATCTTCGCTACAACACCCGCACCTACAGTACGGCCACCTTCACGGAT
>Ga0233438_10000257_pt1 | contig 73608 bp, 67 predicted proteins | sample SI_123_September_FD_182720 | JGI IMG/M metagenome (GOLD analysis project Ga0233438, IMG submission 182720) | Seawater microbial communities from Saanich Inlet, British Columbia, Canada - SI_123_September2016_10_MG | ecosystem: Environmental > Aquatic > Marine > Inlet | place: Canada: British... | reverse complement strand
TGTTGATTCTTTGACAAAGAAAATGACTGTTTCTAAAGGAATTATAAATTCATTTACTGATAATAATAAATTATTTTTTGAGATTCCAAATGGTCTTTTAAATAAGGAAATATTAGTTGTAACTAGACTAGCACAAGTTCCTTCTGGGTATTCCCCATACATAAATGCTGGCTCTAAAACTTCAGAGCAAGTAATAAGTTTTTTTAAAAAGAATAACAGGGTAGATATTAGACAAATATCCTTCAATAATATAGCAGATGAAGGCGATCCAATTAATCAAAGTGTAACAGAAAATAACTTCTCTCCAATACTAGCAAGTTTTGAAATTAAGAATGATGATGAAACATCTTTATTAATTGATGTTTCTGATTATTTTTTGAAGGATTCTCCTGGATTTAATATCATAAATCCTAGGTTGAAAGATAATTATAAAATTGGAAGTGTAGATAAAAAAAGAAGTAGTATTGATTCAGCTAGAAGTTTTCCTAAAAATATTGAAATACTTAGCACATTAACATTTAACACTAATAAGCCTCCAAGGGCAAATAGGACTAAGACCTTTAGCTTCCAAGTTAATCACTCATTTATTTTATTGCCTGAAGAAAAAATGAAAGTTAGAGATTATGATCATAGAGTAGGCTGGTTTACAGTTAATAAAATAGACTATAGTTCTGATGCTTTAAAATCTGACTCCTATAGACTTATTAGAAGGTGGAGACTTGAGCCAAAAGATGAAGAAGCTTACTTAAGAGGCGAATTAGTTGAGCCAAAAAAACAAATAATTTATTTTTTAGATCCAGCAACTCCAAAAAAGTGGAGGCCTTATTTTATTAAAGGAATCGAGGATTGGAACTCAGTATTTGAAAAAGCAGGATTTAAAAATACAATTGTTGCTAAAAACCCACCATCTAAAGAAGAAGATCCTGATTTTAGTCCTGAGGATATTAGATACTCAACTGTAAGATATGTTGCTTCTGAAACACGAAATGCAACAGGTCCAAGTGTTTCTGATCCTAGAACAGGTGAAATATTAGAAAGTGATATTATATGGTATCATAATCATTTAAGGTCATATAGAAATCGTTATTTACTTGAAACAGGGGCTGCTAATCCATCTGCAAGAACTCTTAATACTCCAGAAAAGGAAATAGGAGAAATGATGAGAAGAGTTATCTCGCATGAAATTGGACATGCACTTGGACTTCCTCATAATATGAAAGCTAGTAGTGCTTACCCTGTAGATTCATTGAGATCAGGTAAGTTTACTCAAAAGATGGGTATTGCGACTACTATTATGGATTATGCTAGATACAACTATGTTGCACAACCTGGAGATAAAAATATAAGATTTGTTAGACAACTTGGACCATACGATGATTATTCAATTGAATGGGGTTATAGATATTATCCAGGAAAAACTGTTAAAGAAGAAAAGGAAATTTTATCAAAAATAGTTGATCAGAAAAGTCTAGACTCAACCTATATGTTTGGATCAGCAGGAGGTGATCCAAATTCTCAAACTGAAAATATTGGAGATGATCCTGTAAAAGCAAGTAGTTATGGACTTAAAAATTTAAAAATTGTTTCAGAAAATTTAATTAACTGGACTTATGAACCTGGAAAAGACTATGGTGATCTTGAAGAATTGTATAATGAATTACTCTCAGTTTACAGAAGATATATATTTCATGTAATAGGTGTAATAGGGGGAATAAATCAAACCCTTATAAACACAAATCAAAATGATTCTTATACATATGTCAATGTAGATAAGCAAGAACAAATAAGAGCTCTAAACTTTCTTGATAATGAATTATGGGAGACTCCAACTTGGTTATTAAATAAAGATATTATTTCACAATTCAACAACTCTGATGGGCTATTTAAAATTGAGGGCATGCATGAACGTGCATTAAGTTCTCTACTATCATACAGAAGATTAAATAGAATGTTGTCTTCAGATAATTCAATAAAAGGAAATACTCTTAAATATTACGAACTGTTTGATAATTTATATGAATCCGTATTTCAAAAGATTAATCCATCAGATCAAATTAAAAGAAATCTTCAAATTAGTTTTACACAGAAGATTATTGAATTAATTACAAATGAAGACCTAAAGGATGGAATTAAATCAAAAGCTTTGTCTATTAAACAAAAAATAAATAAAATATCATATCGAAAATCTAAATCTTCAAACAGTGATATAGTAAAAGATCATTTTAATTATATAGTTTTCTTAACAAATGATAAAGATTAAAGCATTTTTGATTTAAATAAATAAAGTGAAGATATTAGTGTAATTGGGAACCAATCTTTATTTTCATTACAATAAATTAGGTGCTTAGTTGACTTTGGCTCGTATAGCTTATTCTTTTTTGAGTTTGATATGATTTCTTTTTTTGAAAAACTATCCTCTAGATCTGTTATTATTTTATCGGAAAAATAATTTAATACTGTAACAGGAATCTTAGTGTATCCAAGTTCCTTTAATGCAGTATATCGATGGTGGCCATCAATAATTAAGTTAGACTCACTACAAATTAAGATGGTTGATATTATTAAATCATCATCTTTATACTTGAGATTATTTTTCAATATTTCTTTCTTATCCAACAGCACTTTTTCATGTGGGATTAATAAATTGATATCTCGCTCCTCAATTCCTAAAATAATATCTTTATCTACTTTTATTGAATACATAATTTATTCGCTTACAATTGCTTCAGCCTCTATTTCAACCAAATATTCATCGCCAACTAAATTGGCTTGAACAAGAGTGTTTGCAGGGTTTATATCTTTAAATCTTCTACCATGTGTTTCAGCTACTTTTTTCCAATCATTGATATTTTTTACAAAAACTCTAGTTCTAACTACATCTTCTAGCTTACCACCTAATGAAGTAATAGATGCCTCAATCTTATCAATTATAAAATCTGTTTGAGCAATAGGATCTTTTATACCAATTACTTTATTGTCATGGGTAGCAGTAGTTCCTGAAACAATAATTCTATTACCAAACTTAACTGCTCTAGAATAGCTAGCCATTTTCTCCCAGCTTGTATTACTAGATATATTTTTTCTCATCTGATTAATATTTTTGACATCATATACATTTGGAATTGAATCAAGATGGTGACTCAAATCGCCAGATGCAGTAAGAAATGGTGGCTTTCTATATTCATCACCACAATCTCCTGGAACTCTGTTTAATAAATTTAAAGATTTAGAAATTAAAACCTTCTCTTCTAGTGAAAGAGTAATCTTAGATATTTTTTTATGATCCTCAATATGATTGTTCTCTCCAAGTCTTGCTCCTATTATAACAGATGCTACATTTGGGTCTTCAAGTATATATCTACTTGAAATATTTGCTATTGATGTATTCTTTTTTTTTGCTATTGAATCTAACTGTTCTAATAGTTTTTGAAATTTATTCCATCCTCCTGTAACATCAATAAACCTCTTATATTTCATTTGAGACCAATTAAGGTCATTATCTATTTTAGGTTCTTTTCTTCCAAGCCATCTGTTTGATAAAAATCCTCCTGCTAGAGTTCCAAAAGCTAATAATTTTATATTAAACTCCTCACATAATTTAGACATTTCAAAACTAGCTCTTCTGTCTAATAAAGAATAACAGATTTGATTGGAAACAATGGGTATTCCAGATGATATAGCAATCCTTAAATGACTTGTATCAAAGTTTGTCACACCAATATTCTTAATAAGACCCTCTTCTTGTAAATCCTTTAGATAATTTAAAGCATCAATCCAACTTGAATCTTGATAGTGCCATGCATGAAATTGCATCAAATCAATTTGAGATTGATTCATTCTACTTAAAGCTTTTTTTACAGCTTCTCTTGTTGAGTCTCTTGAAATCTTTCCTGGCTCAGGAACCCACTTAGTAAATAAATTAATTTTGTCTGAAAATTGATATTTATTTTTGAAAATTCCTGCAATTATTTCACTTGATCCATAGTGATCAGCCATATCAAAAGCTGTAAAACCATTGTCTGCATATATGTTTAGATAACCTGTAGTATTTTCTGAATTTAAAACATTTCCGTCTTTCTCCATATCAGCTATTTGCCAAAGTCCTATAATAACTCTTGGAATAGTTGTTTTATCAGAAAGTCTTACAAATTCATCCATAACTATTCTAGCGGTAATTGTTTAAACGTATCAATGTTTTTTGTTTTTACTCTATTCAATCTTATTACAAAATATAAACTAGCTAAAATCATAACAATTAGATAAATATAAGTTGAATGAAAGTACCATTCATCTACATTTGATGACAAATCCTTAAAAGTATGAATAACTAAAAAAATAAAAATTATAAATGACCCCAAATATCCAATTAAGAGCTGAATAGCTCTATTTTTAACTATGTTGATATTATTGTAAAGTACTGGGTTTACTCTTTTAATAGTTAAGAGTGTTATGCACATTAATAGAAAATTAATCATCATTGACGTAACCATAATATCAATTCCCAAGAAAAAATCTCCAGCAAAATGAGATCCAAATGCACCTATACTGGCAACAACACCTACATATACTATTGCTCTATGAGGAGTATTAAATTTTGGATGGATTTCTGAAATTTTTTCTGGAAAGATATTATCCTTAGACCATGCAAACATAAGTCTTGAGACAGATAAAATCATTGCAGGTAAATCATTTATAAGAGCTATTGCTGCACCTATTATAATAAGTGTTCCCCAAAATGGAGGCAAAACATAACTTAATAACCCTGGAGCAGTAATATCTTTGGTTAAAGCTTCATCTGCAACAAAATTCCATGGAATAATATTATAAACTGAAATAGTAAATAGAATATAATAAAGTGAGACTATGAAAATTGCCAATAAAATTGCTTTAGGAATATTTTTTGTAGGATTTTTAGCTTCATTACCTGTTTGGGCAATTGCATCAAAACCTATAAAACTTGAAAACATTAAAGTAGATGCTGTAAGAAAGATCTTCCAATCAAATGACTTATCCAAAATAGGCTCAATAACTCTACTTTCAACTCTATAGACAGCATCAATAAAATCATTTTGATTAAAAATTAAACCAGATATGATTACTATACTTCCCAAACTAAACATAATAATTAACATTGGAATTAATGTGTTTTTATATAGTTTTCCTCCAATAATATTTACATAAACAAAGAGCCATATAAACATTAGTGATATTATCAACCTTATTGATCCTATTTCTAAGAAATCAGAAATATTATAAAATTCTAAATTGAAAAAAATATCACGAATAAATGGAACAATTATATATGAAATGACACCAATAACAATTGATAAACCAAACCACTGAGAAAAACTTGCTATAAATCCAAGATATGGGTTTAAACCTCTACTTGCATATAAATAGCTTCCACCTGCTCTAGGCATAGCAGATGATAATATTGCATATGCAAATGCAGCAAACAGAGCAGGAATTGCAGCAAATAAAAATGCTGGCACAACATATGCTCCAATTCCAGGTACATTTTTTTGAATCATGAAGGGAATAACATTTATTGAAGCGCCCATCATAGAACAAATACCAGTTGCAGTTATTAACAACAACCCCATTTGCCTGATCAATTTATTTTCCTTCACTATGTTTAAGTTTTAATGGTCCTGCAAAATACATATTATTTAGAACTACTTTTTGTACATTTAAAAAATGTCAACCAAATCACATTGGGAAAAAATTTACTCAGAAAAAAGTCCCCAAGAGGTATCTTGGACTCAAGAAATACCTGAAACATCAATTGAATTTTTCAACGAATTCAAATTAAGTAAAACATCTCCAATAATTGATATTGGTGGAGGTGAAAGTAAATTTGTTGACTTTCTTCTAGCAGAAGGATACCAGAATATTTCTGTCCTTGATATTTCTGAAAATGCACTCAAAAGAGCTAAGGACAGACTTGGTGAAAAATCTAAAAATATCGAATGGATAGTATGTGATATAAATGATTTTAATCCCAAAAAAAAATATGCATTATGGCATGATAGGGCTGTTTTTCATTTCTTAACCTCTAATGTTGAGATTAATAGATATGTTGAAAATGTAAAACAAAATTCTGAAAATTTTATTGTTGGAACTTTTTCAACTTCAGGCCCAAAAAAATGCAGTGGATTGGAAATTTCTCAATATGATAAAAATCTATTGAGTAAATTATTTGAAGAGTCTATGACAATTAACAAAGTTGAATATATTAATCACATTACTCCTTTCGAAACAACTCAAAATTTTATATTTTGCAGCTTCTCAGCAAAATAAATTATTAAAGATTATGGAATACAATAAACTGCCAGGTACAGATATTGAAGTAAGTAAAATATGTCTTGGAACTATGACTTGGGGAAGACAAAATTCTGAGGTTGAAGCATTTGAACAAATGGATTATAGTTTAGATCAAGGTGTGAATTTTTTTGATACTGCAGAACTATATCCTGTTCCTGCTACACCTGAAAGATATGCAGATACAGAAAAGATTATTGGTAATTGGATTACATCTAGACAATCTAGAGATAAAATTATTTTGGCTTCTAAAATTGCAGGACCTGGAGATTACACTGCTCATATTAGAAAGACAGGATATAAAGGAAATTCAATTGAAGAAGCTGTAAACGGAAGCCTTAAGAGATTAAAAACTGATTACCTAGACTTATATCAACTCCATTGGCCAGATAGAGCAACAAATTATTTTGGAAAAAGAGGATTTGAATATATAAACGATGGCTGGGAAGATAACTTTAAAGAAAATCTGGAAACACTGAAGAAAATAATTGACTCAGGAAAAATTAGACATGTAGGATTGTCAAATGAAAATGCATGGGGTATAATGAAGTATTTAGAATATTCAAAAACGGGGCTTCCAAAAATGATTACAATTCAGAATCCTTATTCTCTTTTAAATAGGTTGTTTGAAGTTGGAAGTGCTGAAATTTGTAAAAGAGAAAATGTTGGACTGCTAGCATATTCCCCACTAGGTTTCGGGGTGTTATCTGGTAAATACAGAAATGGTAATATGCCTGAAGATAGTAGGTTAAAATTATTCTCAAATCTTGCTCGCTTTAGTAATGAAAAGTGTTTTGAAGCTACAGAACTATATTTTAATATTGCCGATAAGCATAACCTAAGTCTTGCTGAAATGTCTTTAGCCTTCGTTAACGATAGGCCATTTGTTACAAGTAACATTATAGGTGCAACTAATATGGAACAGCTCAAAGAGAATATAAATAGTATAAATATTAAGCTCTCAAAAGAGATTATTTCTGAAATTAATTTAGTTAGTGAGAAAATTCCAAATCCAGCTCCTTAATATAGATTAGAATTTAGAAATCTCTATTTTCAAAATTTTCATTCTTTGGATTTGGTCCAAATTGATTATCACCTAGCTCTCCTTCTCTAACAAATAGTATAATTAACCAGATTGGTCCAATTATCGGAAGTATGACCAGGAGATACATCCATCCACTTTTTCCTACATCATGTAATCTCCTTATTGCCACTGCAATAGAAGGTATAAGGACTGCCAAGCCATATCCGATATAAATAGGTCCATAACCTATAGCAAACGTTGTTCCTAGAATGTTATCTAGATAAAATGAAACAATTGAAATAATTGAATTAATTAGAACAAACATCCAATACTCTTTTCTTCTTGCCCTTCCATTAAAATCAAAATAAGAATTGATTACTTTTAAATACCATTCCATTTATTTAATTTACAAACTTAAATGCTGAATAACAAAGATTAGTATATCAGTAATGAATCAAATGGTATTAGAGAACTCCAAAATATCGATTAAAGAGGCCCAAAAAATAGTTGCAGTTAATTATGATATTAAAGGTTCTGTTGAAAAACTTGATGGTGAAATAGATTTTAATTTTAAGATTCAATCAACAAAAGGAAAAAACTACTTACTTAAAATATCAAGAACCAATTTTGAATCTGATTATATAGATTTTCAAATTAAACTCCTAGATCATTTAAATAAAAACTGTGAAATTGAAATAGCTGAAAATAAATTAACAATTGATGGAAATAAATCTTGTATTGTAAAAGATAAACTTGGTAGAGATAGATCTGTTAGACTTTTGTCTTGGACAGAAGGGAGACTCTGGAGTTCAGTTAACCCAATTAATCAATCTTTGAGAAAGGGATTAGGATCAAATACTGCTATACTCACCAGGTCTCTTATTAATTTCAAACATTCGTTTTCTAAAAGAGAAATAGAATGGGATATTTCTAATTCATTATGGGTTGAGCATCATATAGATAAATTTGATGCTAATCAAAAAATAATTCTTACAAAGTTTATAATAGATTTTAAAAGAAACCTAACTATTTATAATGATTTGCCAAAGTCAATTATTCACAATGATATCAATGACAATAATATAATTGTTTCAAATGATTTACTAAATCCATCTGTTAAATCAATTATTGATTTTGGTGATTCTATTTTCACTCAAACAATAAATGACTTAGCAATTTCGTGTTCGTATGGAATTATGAATATAAATGACCCGCTCGCTGCATGTTGCGAAATAATTAGCGGGTATAACAGTATCCGAAATATAAGTGATAATGAACTAAAATTATTATATAATTTGATAGCTATGCGGTTAGTTATATCTGTTACAAAATCTTTAATCAACAGATTTGAAGAACCTGATAATAAATATTTATTAATTAGTGAAAAACCTGCATGGGCTTTACTTAAAAAATGGATTGAAGTTAATCAAGAATTTGCATATTACTCATTTAGAAAAGCATGTGGCTTGAATTCTCATCCTCATCAAAAAAAGTTTTTTGAATGGACACAAGAGAATCAATTTTTAATAAATGATTTATTCCCAAATATTAAACAAAATGAGTTTTACAATCTTGATTTAAGTGTAGGAAGCAAATGGATTGGTGGTAGAAATGAAATTGAAGATTTAGATTTATTTCAATATAAAATTGAAAAACTTCAAAAAGAGAATCCAAATAAAATTATAACCGGTGGATATCTTGAGCCAAGATGTATTTACTCTTCAAGTTCCTATGAAAAAATTGGAAATTTTGGAAATGAAAGTAGAACTATTCATTTAGGATTAGATTTTTGGCTACCCCCTGGCACACAAGTAAATTCGATGTTTGATGGTGAAGTTGTTGTAGCTGTTAATGATAAAGGTCATAAGGAATATGGAGGGCTTTTAATTCTTAAACATAACATAAATAATCTTGAATTTTATACTCTGTATGGGCATAATACTGTTGAAAGTGTACTAAAAAATAAAGTAGGAAGTAAGGTTAAAAAAGGAGATTTAATTGCAGAAATTGGTAATTATCCAGAGAATGGTAATTGGGCACCCCATCTTCATTTTCAAATAATACTTTCAATGCTTAATTATGAGGTAGATTATCCAGGAGTATGCTATTATAATCAAATTGATGTTTGGAGTGATTTATGTCCTAATCCTAATCTACTTTTTAAGGCAAAAATTTTAGAAAAAAACCTACAAGATACAGATGATGAACTTATCAAATTCCGAGATGAAAATCTTGGAAAAAGTCTTAAACTTCATTATGATAAGCCAATTCATATTGTAAGAGGGGAGGGTGTGTATTTGATTGATAAATTTGGAAAAAAATATCTTGACACAGTAAACAATGTTGCGCATGTAGGTCATGAAAATGAATCAGTTGTAAGTGAAGGACAAAGTCAAATGTCAGTTTTAAATACTAACTCAAGATATTTACATAAAAATATAAATGAACTTTCTAAAGAACTACTTGAAACTCTTCCTAAAGAATTAAGTGTTGTTCACTTTGTAAACTCTGGAAGTGAAGCAAATGAATTAGCTATTAGAATGATGAAAGCACATACTGGAGAAAATGACATAGTAGTTTCAGAGCATGGTTATCACGGGAATACTAATATCTGTGTTGATATTTCATCTTATAAATTTGACGGCAAAGGTGGCAAGGGTGCTCCTGAAAATACTCATGTTATCTCAATGCCAACAGAATTTAATGGAAAGTATAAAGGCAAAAATATTATAGATGGTTATATAGGTGAAGTAGAGAGTTGTATTGAAAATATAAGATCAAAAAAAAGAGGTTTAGGTGGTTTTATAATAGAACCTATAATAAGTTGCGGTGGGCAGGTTGAGCTTCCTCAAGGTTTTCTTAAAAAATCATATGAAATAATAAGAAAAAATGGAGGTATTTGTATTTCAGACGAGGTTCAGGTTGGATGTGGCAGATTAGGAAAATCGTTTTGGGGGTTTCAGCTTCATGATGTTGTGCCTGACATCGTTACTATTGGAAAACCTCTAGGAAATGGACATCCTATTGGAGCTGTGGTATGTACAAAAGCAATAGCCGAGAGCTTTGCAAATGGAATGGAATTCTTCAATACATTTGGTGGAAATCCTGTTTCATGCTCTATTGGCACAAAAGTTTTAAGGATAGTTAAGAGTCAAAATCTACAGGAAAATTCTAAAAAAGTTGGAAACTATTTTAAAAAAGTACTTAAAGAGTTATCCAAAGAATTTGACATAATTGGAGATGTTAGAGGTCAAGGATTATTTCTTGGGATTGAGTTTATTGATCAAAAAATGAATCCACTGCACCTAGAAACTAAATACATTGTTAATCGACTTAAAGAATTTGGTATACTTACTAATTTGGATGGACCAAAAAATAATGTTATTAAAATTAAGCCACCTTTAACATTTTGTAAAGATAATTGTGACAAGTTTATTTTTTACATTCGCCAAATACTTAATGAGGATTTTTTAAATAAACAGTTATGAAAAAATTAATGATATTCTTTTTATTATTAAATACTACAATTGCTATGTCACAAAAATACGAGACCCAAGAATATAAAGTAGTTGATCAAATTAATGATGTTGAGATCAGATTCTACCCCAGTGCTCCTATGATTAAAGTGTCATCAAATCAAAGCAGAAATAATAATTTTGGTAAATTATTTAGATATATAGCAGGAAATAATAAGAGTGATCAGAAAATTGCCATGACAACCCCGGTATACATGTCTGATAATAATAAGACTATGGAGTTTGTTCTTCCAAAAAAATTCCTCTCTAGTGAATTGCCTATTCCAGAAGATGGTAATGTTGAAACATACATTTCTAAACCTAAATATTTTGCTGCTATTAAATATTCTGGCTTTTCAAATAATAGAAAAGAAAAGAATTACAGAGAAGAATTAATTAAGGTAATTCAAGATAATAATCTTGAAATTATAAGTGATCACCTTGTTCTTTCATACGATGGTCCTACAAAATTCTACAACAGAAGAAATGAAATTATAATCCAAGTGAATTATTCTGATTAAGAATTTCTAAATTTTTTGTATTGAATTTTATTTATTTTTTAAAAATAAATATCCCAAAATATTATTTTCATAAATTTTAAAAATATTTAATTTCTTCAGATTAAAAGCAATCTCGCATTAAGTAGTTTTAGTTAAACAATTAATCAAATAACTGAAACTATGAAAAATTTTATTAAAATTTTCTCTTCAAATCTTAAGTTTACTCTTCTTACTATAGTCGCTTTATTTTCAACGAATATTTCATATTCACAAGACTTTGGTGCTGATTTAGTAAGTTCTTATGTGTGGAGAGGAACTCAATTTGGATCTGGCTCACATATTCAACCATACATGGATCTCGAATCTGGCAACCTAAGTGGTGGTATTTGGGGAAGCTTTCCAACATCTGCTAAGGGTGGTGGAAACGAACTTGACTTATGGATGAGCTATGATTTTGGACCTCTTGCTCTAACTATAACTAACTATACCTTTCCAGGAGAAGGAGGTGTCTATTCTAAAGGTGAAGGGCTTTTTAATGGAGATTATACCGAGCTATCTGCATCAACATCTATTGGTGGAGTTGATTTATCAGCCGGTTATTTCACAGAAGTTGAAGCTCTATATATTGAGCTAGGAACATCTATTGGCGCAGTGGATGTTGCACTTGGATATGGAGATGATTCTGCAGATGCATTTTATGCTGATGGTGAATCGGGTTTAATAAATATGTCATTTAGTGGCTCAAAAGATATTCAAATTACTGATAGTTACTCACTGCCTGTTTTTGGATCTTTTATAATAAATCCTGAAGCAGAAACTGCATTTTTAGTTTTTGGAATAAGTTTTTAAATTTAAAATATTATGAAAAAAATAGAAGCAATTATTAGAAAGTCAAAATTTGACGAAGTCGTTAATGCTCTGCATGATGCAGAAGTTTATTTTTTCAGCTACTGGGATGTTACTGGAGTTGGAAATGAAAAAATCGGTAAGGTCTACAGAGGAATATCTTACAGTACAAAAGATATTCAAAGGAGATGTTTATCAATAATAGTGTCTGATTCATTTGTTAACAAAACAGTAGATGCAATTTTAAAATCTGGAGCTACAGGAAATGTAGGTGATGGTAAAATTTTTGTATATCCATGTGAAGAAGCATATAGAATTAGAACAGGAGAAAAAGGTAACAAATCATTTAATTAAAAATTATGGAATTATTAACAACAAATAACGTTTGGATGATGCTCTGTGCAGCATTGGTATTTTTTATGCATCTTGGATTCTCTTTTTTAGAGATTGGTCTAACTAGACAAAAAAATACAATCAATATATTATTTAAAAACTTTTTCATTATTACAATGGGTATAATAGTCTATTGTTTAGTTGGATTTAATTTAATGTATCCTGGAAGTTTTAATATAATTGGAAATGGAATTCTTGGATTTGCAGGACTTGGACTTGACTCAGCTGCAGCATCTGATTTAGCTTATAACGAAGGTTATACATATTGGACTGACTTTTTGTTTCAAGCAATGTTTGCAGCTACAGCGGGAACAATTATTTCAGGTGCAGTTGCTGAAAGAATTAAAATAAATTCTTTTATGTTAATTGTATTTATTTATGTTGGACTAGTTTATCCAGTAGTAGGTTCTTGGCAATGGGGATCAGGTTTCCTTTATAGCCTTGGTTTTTATGATTTTGCTGGTTCTACACTAGTTCACTCTGTTGGAGGTTGGGGTGCTTTAATTATCATATATCTTCTAGGAGCTAGAAAAGGAAAGTTTGACAGTAATGGAAATGCGGTTGCAATTCCAGGTTCAAATATTCCATTGTCTGCTGCTGGAGTTCTTATTCTATGGTTGGGGTGGTTTGGATTTAATGGAGGTTCAGTATTATCTGCTGACCCTACAAATACTTCATTAGTTTTAGTTACAACATGTCTTGCTGCAGCTGCAGGAGGAATAAGCGCTGCTTTTGTCTCTAATTTATTATATAAAAATTTAGATATAACTATGTTTATGAATGGAGTTTTAGGTGGTCTAGTTGGGATTACTGCTGGTGCTGACCAAATGGGACCTACTGAAGCAATAATTATTGGAGCAATAGGAGGTGTAATAGTAGTTTTAGGTATTGCACTTTTAGATAAATGTAAACTTGATGATCCTGTTGGGGCTATACCAGTTCATTTATTTGCAGGTATATGGGGAACTTTAGCAGTTGGAATTTTTGGGGATTCTGCATCTTTTGATCAATTTATGATTCAACTTGCCAGTGTTGGTATTGTTGGTTTATTCTGTGTATTTGGAGCTACTCTAATTACTTTATTGGTAAAATCTATTATAGGTCTTAGAGTTTCTGAAGAAGAAGAAGAAGCTGGATTAGATATTGCAGAGCATGGTACTAAAGCATATTTTTCATCTTAATGATATAATATTTTTTATTTTCCATCTTAAAAGGAGATCACATGATCTCCTTTTTTGGCTTATTAGTATGACTATAATTTATCCAATTGTAATATCTTAGATAATATATATATGAAAAAAATAGTCATTGTTGGAAGTGGAATAAATGGGCTAGTTGCTGCAAATTATCTTATAAAGGAGGGATATGATGTTAATATTATTGAAAAAAAGAATGTAACAGGCGGTGCATGTATAAAGGATTCTGTTGAAATTGATAACAAACAAATTGATTTTGCATATGGAGCCACAGTTTTTGGAATGATGCCTAAATTCATTTTTCAAGAGACAGGATTAATTAATACTATTCAAGGTTTTTATCCAAAAACTCCTAAGCTTGTTTATTTTCAAGGTGATCAAAATAGTACTAAAATTTTTCAGAATTCTGATCAGCTTGAAAAAGAACTTAGAGGAAGATGGGGAGAAAAAGGTCGTGTAAATGATTTTAGAAATGATGAGAGTAAGGTTATAAGTTTTATTCAAAACTTATATAGAAATGCAACTAGTCCTTCTTTAGATATAGCAAATGATGTACTTGGAAAAGAACTTACAGATCTATGGATTTCAGGAACAGCAAAAGATTTACTAGATCACTATTTTACTTCTGAAAAGACAAAGTTGTATATGGGAATGACAGTAATTGAAAGTGGTCCGGCATCAATTTATGAGCCTGGAACAGCTTTTACTATTCCTTTAATGGATTCTGGATCAGTATATGATGGATATTGGGGTTTTGTTAAAACTGGTATATGGAAAATAACAGAATCTCTGACTAAAATTAATTCTGATTTGGGGGTTAAGATCCATTTAAGTTCTTCAATAAATGAAGTAGATACTTTTAATAATTCTGTTTCTTTTGTAAAAGATGATAAAGATTATAAACTAAATTATGATCATTTAATATTTGCAACTGATCCTGTTACCCCATCAAAGCTCATAAATGATTTTAAGAATGAAAAAAATAATCTTGATTTAATTGGAACTAGTGGAAAGGTGACAGCTTTCTTTAAGAATCCTGTCAAGTGGAAAGAATCTAATAATTATTCTGATTCATTTAGGTTCGTTTTTTCAACAGATACTTTAAAAGGATTTGAAGATGCAAGTCAAAATGCATTAAAAAATTCAGGAGATTATTTTCCAGGATTTATTCAAATATATCCTGATGGAAGTGCTCAAAGGACCATGGGGAATAAGGAAAATTATGATAAATTAATTTTCTTTACAAAGAATCTTAGCTATAACAAGAAGGCAAACCACTTGGAAGATGTTAAGAAAAAAATTGTTTCTACAGTACTTCCTTATATTGAAAATTCAGATGATCTAGTTTACAGTAAGTTTCTTACACCAAAAGATTTAAATGAAACATTCTTATTCCCAAAAGGAAATATTGATCATTTAACAATGACTGGAGGTCAAAACTTTAATAAAAGGACATTTAGCTCTCAATCTTCTAACTTCTATTCTTACTACGACTATGATAATATTTATTATTGTGGTGCTGGAAGTTTCCCTTGCGGAAGTGTAGCTGGAACTCCAGGATATATGTGTTCTAAACAGATAATAAAACTATTAAGCAGTAAAAAAGCGGTATAGTGATCTTTAATAATTTGATATAATATTTATAAATTTATTAATATTGAACTATATGAAAAAAATATACTTACTATTAGTTTTTATTTTAATGTCATCTTGTACTAATTCAAAAAAGGTTGTGTTTTTAGGAGATTCAATAACAGCAGCTGGAGTTTATGATAAGGAGATTGCTCAACCTTCTGGTGATACTTTTGTCTACCCTATTTCAACTGGTTTTATTACACTACTAAATGAAAATGTTGGAGACGATGTGGAATTAATTGGAAAAGGTGTTAGTGGTGACAAAGTTTCAAATCTTTTAGAGCGTTACAAAAAGGATGTATTAAGTTTAAACCCAGATATTGTATTTATCTATATTGGAATTAATGATGTTTGGCATAAATATGACTTTGGAACTGGAACAGATATTATTTTTTATGAAAATGGATTAAAAAAAATAATCGGTGATTTAAAAAATCAGGGAGCTAGAGTGATTTTGTGCACACCTACAGTTATAGGTGAGAACAAAGGAGAGTTCACTCTAGTGAATAAGTTTAAAGACATTGAAACAATGAAAATCATGAATGGAGATTTAGATGCTTATTCAGATGTAATTAGAAAATTATCTTCCGAGCTTAACACTGATTTACTTGATTTAAGAGAAATTTTTATGAATTATATATCAAAGAATAACCCAAACAATGAGCCTTCTGGAATAACAACTTATGACGGGGTTCACTTAAATGATATAGGCAATAAGTTAATTGCAGATGAAATGATAAAGTTCATTGATTAAATTATTTAACATTTCATTTAAATTTTAACCCTTATATATAACTTAATATTGTATTGAAGTTATTTGTATGTCATTTATAAAAAAATCTAAATTGTATATTTGCATGTTGTTTCTAATAACATGTTCAAAAGATAGTGATGTAGCTTCTGATTCATACTCATCAAATATATCTCAAAATACAACCACACCAACTGTTAATACGCCAACTGTTACTACGCCAACTGTTACCCAATATAATTTAACAGCTTCTGCAGGAGAAGGTGGAAGTGTTTCTACTACCGGAGGAACATATGATGACGGTACAGTTATAAGTATTATTGCCACTCCAAATGAAGGATATGAATTTATTGGTTGGACTGGCTCTGATTCTTCAAGCTCAACAATTACTATTACGCTAACTGCAAATACTACAATTCAAGCTTTGTTTAATCAAGTTCAAATTACTGAAACAACATCATCTGACACTTCTATATTTAATGCTGACTTAATCGATTTTAACTATTATCTACACTCAAGTCTTCCTGGTGAATGGATAACAGAATTTAACACTATAATGAATAAGCTTGAGTCTACAATCCCTCCTTATAAAAGGACTGGCTTCCCTGAGTCAATGAATATATATGCCTGGAATAATTCTGTGCCAAGCCCTTATACAGACCCTAATGGGAATAGTATGCAGGGAGCTTCAATTTCGGGTAACGGAACTGATTTCTGGATGGTTTTAGAAATACCTGATGATGAATTTACAAATAATTCAAACCATAGGTATTCTGTAATAGCACACGAGTATTTCCACGTTTTTCAACATAGCCTGTCTCCAGCTTTCTCAGTTGGTAGTGATGGTGAATTTAATAACCCAAATGCTATGGATGTTAAATGGTTGATTGAAGGATCTGCTGCAACATTTGAATCTTTGTACATTCAAGAAAATTATGGAATAAATTATTTTGAAGAAGGACAGGCATGGGGAGTTGAAACAGATGTTCTATCTAATCCTGCATCTTATGAGTACTACAGTAAGCAAGACAACAACTATGCAAACTCAGTTTTTATGGTTCTTGCGCTTGTAAAAGAATTAGAGAATGTTGGTTTTTCAACTGAGAAGGCTTTTCAATCAATATTTAAAGTTTTTTGGGAACAGGACCCAAAAAATTCTGACTGGAAAACTAAATTCGAAGAAACTTTCACAATAGATATTGATTCGTTTTATTCTAGCCTTACCTCATACTCAACTGATATGAGTTTAATATATCCATCATCAACAATTACAGTTCAAAATATTATTAACGATACTTCATCAATTACAGAGGTTAGTAATGAAACAACATCGACTGAATCAACATCAACCGATACATCAACGTCAACTGATACATCAACATCAACCGATACATCAACGTCAACCACCGATACATCGACTGAATCAACATCAACCGATACATCAACGTCAACCGATACATCAACGTCAACTGATACATCAACGTCAACTGATACACCTCCACCTTCAACTTACTCAATATCTGTTTCAGCTCAAGGTTCAGCAAACTATATTCTAACTGGTAATGATGCTAATGGAAGTGTCAGCGGAAATGATCCCTCAGTTTCTTTAAAAGTTGGTGATACTATAAACTTCAATGTTAGCGCTCAAGGTCATCCATTTTATTTAATTAAAACTTCTGATGGAGGAGTTGGCTCTGGCAATCTAATTGATGGTGTTTCAAATAATGGGGCTCAAAGCGCAACTGTATCATGGATACCTACTGAAGCTGGGACATATTACTATATATGTGAATACCATCCTTCTATGTTAGGTACAATCATCGTAACTGAATAATTATTATCTGAATTTAATAAGTTTTGAATTTGATGAAAGATATAAAGGATGTTTAGGAGTACCATTAAGATTCTTGCCAAAACACTTAGGATTTTTTACTAAATTTTTTAGTTCCTGGGGCTCTTTTATTGAATTACCCCAAGCATAAATTACTTCATCAACCTTATTGACTAAATTTTTTATTGTCTTTAAATTTAGCTTCGTTAAACCAATACTTGTATCAAGTGTCTTTGAGTATGGAGTAATATAAGTAAAAAGGTTAGCAACAAAAAAACCACCATGCTTAAATTCTCTTGTAAAACTTATTAATCTCTTTATGGTAGGGTCATCGATATCTTCATTAGCAATTGATGGGTTTAGCATTATGAATAATATATCAGACTTACTTAAGTCCCAATGTCTAGATAATTCATATCGGTGTTTTTTATCAATACTGAATTTAGCTTTTCTTAAGATATTATTCTTGATACTTAAGGCCATGTCCATATTTAAATATAGCCAAAAAAATAAAAAATTATTTCTTGCAATCTCTCAAAATATCTTTCTCAACTACTCTAAGATATTTTTGTCTTTTTTTCTCTGAAACAAATGGCACTGACCAAAACTGTTTTGTATTACTCCAATTACCACCCCAACCAAAAACAAATGTAAATACCCCAAGTACTAATCTAAGTTTTACGGAGTTTAAATACATTGTTTTAACAGGCAATGCAGGAGCTCCATGGGTTAAATAACATCTTATTTTTTTCTTTTTCAGAAATGATCTAGGATATGCGTATGTTTTTGTGATGTTTACAAACTCGTATGCAAAACCTGGAGTAAATACTTCATCAAAGAAGGTTTCCATTTTAGGAGTAAGTCTAAACCACCAAACAGGAGAAATAAAATAAATTCTATCTGACCAGGTTATCAGATCTTTATACTTACTTACTAGATCTTTTTTGTCTCTATGCAACTTGTCTTCATACAAATCAATAGTAGTCAGATTATGATTCTCATGCTTACTAAAAGTTTCTGTAATTGTTTTGAAGATTCCGTTATGGCAGAAAGAGTTTTTATCTGGATGCCCAATTATTACTAAATTATTCAATGCTAGAATTTAAAATTAGTTAGCAAAAATAGATAAATTTGTTAATAATTGAGTTATGAAAGATTTAATAATTATTGGAGCTGGGCCTATAGGATTAGCATGTGGGATTGAAGCGAAAAAAAATGATTTAGATTATGAAATAATTGATAAAGGAATGCTTATTAATTCCATTTTTAATTATCCAGTAAATACTACTTTTTTTTCAACTTCTGAAAAACTTGAAATTGGTGGAATCCCTTTTATTTCTCACAATGTAAAACCTACAAGAACTGAAGCTCTTGAATATTATAGAAGAGTATGTGATTCTTGGGAACTCAATTTAAATTTATACAATGAGGTGATAGAAATACTAAATAAAAAATCTCATTTTGAGTTAAAAACACAAAACGGAACAATCAATTCAAAAAAGGTGATAATATCAACTGGTTTCTACGATATTCCTTATCTACTTAATATTCCTGGGGAAGAGCTTAGTAAGGTTCTACATTATTACAATGAATCTCATCCTTATTATAAAATGAACATTGCAATAGTTGGAGCTGGTAATTCAGCTGTTGATGTTGCTCTTGATACTTATAGAAAGGGGGCTAAAAGTGTAACTATGATAATTCGTGAAAAGAAGATAGGTGAAAACATAAAATATTGGGTTAGACCTGATATAGTTAATCGAATAGAAAGTGGAGAGATAAAAGCACACTACCAATCTGAAATAAAAGAGATTAAAGAGAAGTCTATAATTATTAAATCTCCTAAAGGCATAAATGAGATAGATAATGATTTTGTATTAGCTATGACGGGTTATCAACCTAATTACGAGATACTTCAAAAACTCGGAGTAAATATCAATGTTGATGAGTTTAAAACTCCAGATTATAATGAGGATACTATGGAAACAAACGTAAATGGAGTCTATTTAGCAGGGGTAATTTGTGGTGGGCTTAAAACTAATAAATGGTTCATTGAAAATTCTCGTGATCATTCAGAGAAAATTGTTAAACATATAGTAAAAAGTTAAATTTATCTCTTTACGACTTCTCCTTTCTTCATTACAAAACTTACATTTTGTAGCAGAGAAATATATTTTAAAACATTTCCTTTTACAGCAATTATATCTGCGTGTTTCCCAACTGAAATTGTTCCAACTTTATTATCAACTCCCATAAAAAAAGATGGCCAATATGTAGCTGATTTAATTGCATCAAGTGGGTCTACACCCATTATATTTACCCATACATCTAATTCATTCCATGTACTCTGCGAGTGAAACTTCATAGGTATTCCACTATCAGTTCCAATTAGCATAACAACTCCTGACTCTTTTAGTTGATTAAACTTTGTTTTAAGAGTTGGTTTCCTAATAGGAGTAAGCTGAAAGTATGGTAACTCCCCAGGTTTTTTTATAGAATTTTTTATATCGGTAATTATTGAGTCGGGAAGTCCAAGATGCCAAGATTCGTTATCAAGGTGCTCATTACTATCAATTAAATCTGTATAATTATATAGCCCTTCTATAGTTGGAGTCCAAAATAGTGGTCCTATATTCATTTGAGCAGTTCTTTCATTTATCATTTCAATTACATCATCTGGATATCTTGGAGCCGATGATAATCCTGTATGTTCAAAATTGTCTATTCCAGCTTTTAAACCAAGTCTAATTTCTTCTGGACGATGAGAATGAGCAATAACTTTAAGATTATGTTTATGAGCTTCATCTACTATTGCACTTAGCTCCTCATAAGTCATCTGGTCCTGGTCAATAAGTTTTATACAATCAACACCTGCATCGGCCAAAATTCTAATTTTTTTTCTAGCATCTTTCTCCCCATTTACTCCCCATCTAAAAAGCTCAGTTCCTGGATATGGTTTTTTTTGAATAAATGGACCACTAACATACATTGTAGGTCCAGGTATTTCCCCTGAGTTAATTTTATCTCTTACATTGATGCTTTCTTTAAGAGGGCCACCAAGATCTCTTGCACTAGTAACACCAGCCATTAATAATTGGTGAGCAGATGAAGGCATAATCACATCTTGAAATAATTCAGGATAGGTCTTATCCCAGTAACCATAGTCTGAGTGTCCATTTATCATTAAATGAACATGCATATCCCATAATCCAGGTAATACAGACATTCCCTCCGTACTTATAATTTCATAACTATCAGGTATGCTTAGAGTCTCAATTGTTCCAACTCCTGTTATTATATCTCCATCAATTAAAATAACGCTATCTGTTATTGGTGTATTTCCATAGCCATCAATTAATGTACCTCCTACAAGTGCTTTCTTTTGAGAATAAGAAAATGAAGAGATAACTATTGTAAAGTACATAAACAGTTTTTTCATAGTTAATCTATTTTTAAGTTATCAAATTTCAATATTGAATTAAGCATTACATCAGTCCCTTTTTTTATCATATCAAAATCAGTAAATTCCTTTGGAGAGTGACTGATTCCTTCCTTACTCGGCACAAAAATCATAGCAGATGGAGCTATTATAGCCATGTCTTGTGCATCATGCCCAGCTCCACTTGGCATTACTACTGAGCTATACCCAAAACTATCAGAAACCTGCTCAATTACTTTCATTAATCTATTGTCCATTAATGCCGGATCTCCTGTTGCATCAATTGGACTGAAAGAAAACGAGGTATTTGTTTCACTCTCAATTAGATTTGTATTTTCTATAATCTTATTGTAAATCATTGAAATTTTTTCTGAGCTTAAATCTCTTAGCTCAAGACTTAAATTCACAGTTCCTGGAATAACATTTGGAACCCCTGGCAGGGCAGAAATTCTTCCCACTGTTCCAACTTGAGTTCCCTCAAAAGAGTTTACAGTTTCATTTACCATTAGAATAAATTTTGCAGCTGCAATCATAGCATCTTGTCTTTGATTCATTGGTGTTGTACCTGCATGATTAGAGAATCCTACAATCTCAACATTCCACCACTTAAGACCTACAATCCCATTGACAATTCCAATATCAATATTATCACTATATAAGTTATTTCCCTGCTCAATGTGCATTTCAATAAATGCATGAATATCTCCAAGTTTTCTTTTTACTTCAAAAATTCTTTGCGAATTTCCACCAATTCGATCAACTCCTTCACTGTTTGAGTAACCTGAAGCAGTAACAACCTCTAATGTTTCATTATTTATTTTTCCTGCTAATGCTCTACTTCCAAAAACACCTCCTTCCTCATTTGAAAATACTAATAACTCAAGAGGATGATTAAGTTTAATTTTATTAAGGTGTATTGTTTGAAGTAATTCAACAGATCCTATAACTCCAACTTGGCCATCATAATGACCCCCATTTGGAACTGCATCGATATGAGATCCAAATGAAATAGGTTTTAACTTACTATTTGAAGGATTATAGTTGGCAATCAGATTACCAGCAAAATCTGTATATACTTTTGCTCCAATATTTTCTAGCTTATTTGCAAGATATTTTCTTGCCTGAATATCATAATCACTATATGCAATTCGATCATTTCCTCCATTTTCATTTATACCTAATTGTTTTAAATTTTCAAATAAGTCTATAATTCTGTCTTTATCTACCTCATAATTTTGAGCAGTTAAGATATTAATAGAAAGTAAATAAATTAATAATGATTTTTTCAAATTATGAGTTATATGATTTAGATAATAAAGTGTGAAAATGATGAACACCTTTTTCTTTTGAAGGAGAGAATCTACCAGCTTTATAAAATTTTGAGTTTATTCCTTTTTGAACACCCTCAACAACAAACTCATCTTCTCTTTCAACTTTATCAAGTGAAGATCCGGCACCAGTCTCTAATTTAGATTCATCAAATACATATGTCAAAAATTGAACTTTTGTTTTACTAATATTGATTGGTTTAACAATATTTATTGAAAGTCCCCAAGGGTAAAAATTGAGCATTATATTAGGGTATAACCAATAATAATATGCTGCAACATTTTTTCCATGATCAATATGATTTTCCGGAATATCAAAAATCTCCTCTCCATCCTTAGCATAGCCAACTTGAAGATTATAATTTTCATAGATTTCTGTGTCATAATCCCCATAATCCAGTACATTATTTAAGTCATTATGAACAAAAGGTATATGAAATCCTTCTAGATAATTATCGCAATAAAGAGCCCAATGAGAATTCACTAAATAATCTTTACTTAAATCACCTCTATGAGTCAATTTGTCTAAAGGAATAAAACTTACTCGTTCTATAATTTCTTTAAAAACTGATCCAATGTCAAAGCTAGGTTCTAAACCTACAAATAGGAAAGGGCCAAGTTTTTTAATTTTAAATTCTTTTAAATCATCGCATTCCCTTGGAAAATTTTCAGCATCTTCAAATTCTGGCATTGATTTAAACTTTCCATCTAAATAAAATTTCCTGCCATGATACATACATCTTAAATCATTAATCTTACAGCGATCATTTATAATTATGTTAGCTCGATGTGTACATACATTCGTTAAACATTTAAAATCATTATTATCATCTTTAATTAATACTAAAGGTTCACTTATGTAATCTTTAATAAAATCAAAAGGATAAGCATTTGTGTTAACTGGTAACACAGATTTATGATCAATTAATTGCCAGGATTTATAAAAAACCTTTTCTTTTAATTCATCAAAAATAACTTCAGATTTATAAAAACTTGAAGGCAGAGTTTCTGCAATTTTAATGTTATTTTCAACTTCAATTTTTTTCATTTGATATAGTTAAAAGTATATTAAAGTGTAATCTAATTAGCCTATTTGATAATTATACAACTTAGATTTATTGAAAATTAAAACATTTTTTATGGAAAGAAGAAAATTTTTACAAAATACTTGCCCAACTGTAACATTTGCTTTTTTTGGACTTTCATTTGTTCAAGCTTGTTCTAAATCAGACGATGAGGCCTCATCTTACACCTCTAATTCCAATGGTAATTCAAGTGATCCATATGGCAATGATTCTCAATCTAGCAATGGGATTACTGAAAGTGGTAATACAATCACATTAGATCTAACTAACTCTAATTTTAGTAATTTGGCTAGTCCAGGAGACTTTGTTAATTTAACATCTGTGGATTTACTTGTTTTAAAAATATCTAATTCGGAATTTAGAGCTTTTGATAACTGTTGTCCACACAATGGGTCAAAGAATGCATGGTCTTATTCTAACGAAAAATTTCAATGTGCAACTCATGGTAATAGCTTTTCTATTGACGGGAATGATGCAAAAGAATGTAATTCTGGCTCAACCACAGGTGGACTTAAAAAATATTCTGCTTCATTATCAGGAGATACTCTAACAATTACAAAGTCATAAATGAAACTCCTTAGGACAAAACATATAATCTTATTTTTTGTTCTTATTTCTGTTAGTAATTTAACCTATAGTCAAAACAATCAAGATTTTTTTGAAGAGTTTGAGAGTTTAATAAATGATGAAAAACCTTCATTACTCCCTGAAAAAATGATTTTTACTCAAAAAATTCTTTGGGGAAACAAAGGCCTATTAAGAAAAACTGGTATTTCAAACCTTACTCTTGAGAATAGAGAAAAAGAATTAATAATACGAGAAAAGATGCTAAACGCTCATCAAATACTTGGCTATATTACTTTTGCAGGTATGATTGCTCAGGGAATTTTAGGTGGCAAAGTTTATAATGGTGATTATTCATACTATGATACTCATAAAACTGTTGGTAAAATTGTTACTGCTACTTACTTCACAGGAGCTGGTCTATCTTTATTTGCTCCTCCTCCATTAGTTTCTAGAGAAAAGGAAGGAATTAATAACATAAAGATTCACAAGATTCTTGCAAATATTCATGTTCCAGCTATGATAATGACTAATGTACTTTCAGATGAAGATAAAAAAGCACATAGAGCATCGGCGTATACTGCCTTTGCTAGTTATTCCTTTGCTATGTTTTCTATAATACTTGATTTTTAATGAGAATACTAGCTCTTTTATTAATTCTATCTACCAATAGTTTAATTTCTCAAGAAATTAAAAAAATTGACTCAGATAAATCTAAGATTAATTATTCTGGAAGTCATTTTTTACATAAATGGTCATCTCAAAATAACAATGTTTCAGGTCTGATTCAAGTAAATAATGATTCTATTACAAATATTGGAGTAGTTGCTAAAGTTGAAGATTTTAAAAGTGGCAACTCTAGTCTTGACAGTAACTCTTACAGGGTTCTGGAAGCACTAAAATATCCCAATATAATTTTTAAATCTCTAAATATTGAAGAAGTAGATGGTATGCTGAATATTGTAGGCTTAATTGAATTTCATGGCATTGAAAGAAGTATTGATGTTATGGTTATATCAACCAATATTGAAAATACTACTAAACTATTTGGTGAATTCACAATAAATTTATCAGATTATTCAGTTGATCGTCCCTCCTTGTTACTAAGAAAAATTGATAACCAGATTACTATTGTATTTGAATTAGTTTTTAGCTAAACTAATATTGATGAAATCCCTGAGAAACAAATTCTAATACAGTTGGAAGAGATTCTCTCCAATAGGTCCATGTATGAGCTCCATCCCTAACACGATACTCATGATTTATTCCCTTTTTCTTAAATGCAATATGGAGCAAACTATTATCCTCATATAGGTAGTCATCATCTCCACAATCAATATACCATCTCACTGAATTTAAATTATTAAGAGATATATCATTAATTAAATTAAGTGGATGATTGGACTCTAGAAGAGATTTCATTTCTTCTCTAGTAAATGTAAATCCATATGCTTTTAGTCTCTTTAAAGATTCATCAACATCAAGTGAACCTGTTGCAGAACTTAATGGAGCAGCAGCAGAAAAAAGATCTGGTCTGTGGAGTGCATATGTAAGAGTTCCTCCTCCTCCCATAGATAGACCTGATATAGCTCTAAATCTTTTATCAGATTTTATTCTATACTTTGATTCAACATAGGGCATTAATTCTTCAAAAAAGAAATCTTCATACATCCAATCTTGAGATGGAATATTAAAGTATCCTATTTTTCCTGTATTTGCATCTGGCATAATTATAATCATTGGTGTTGCATTACCATTGATAATTGAGCTATCTGCTATTTTTTTAACTTCTCCAAATTGTATCCATCCAGTTTGGTTATCACCAAGTCCATGAAGTAAATAAAGCACAGGGTAACTTCTAGATGAAGTTTCATAATCCGGTGGAAGATATACTGCATAATTTCTCTCCATGTTTAGAATTTCACTTTTCATAGTAAGATTATCAAAAACCTTGCTTTGAGCAAAAATGAAATTTGTAGAAGTAATGATTATAAATAGTAACGATAGTCTATGGATTTTTCTCATATAGCCAATTTAGGAAATATATCTTATATTTAAGATCAACCAATAAATCAATCAAAATGAAAAAAATATTTTTAACACTATTACTAAGTTTTGCAATAATAAGTTGCGAAAACAATCAATCTGATATAAGTTCAGATTATCCAACTATTATCGATGAATCAGAATTAGTAGAGCTAACAAATAAGCAATATGAAGCTATGAATTCAGGTGATATTGAATCAGTTGTTGACATGTATGCTGATGATGCTATGTGGTCTTTTCCTAACGGAGTGAACATGGAAGGCAAAGATGCTATAAGAGATATGCTTGAATCAACTACAAGTATCTGGAATATTACATCTGGAGATGATACAAATTACATGGCAATGAAAGGGACGGATACTAATGAAGATGGTGAAGAGTTTGAATTTCATGTTCTTTTAAGTTGGGGTCCTCAAACTTTTGCTAACGATGATACATCAATTACTGTTCCTTATCACAGTGCAACTTTCTTTGTAGGTGAGGATAAAAAAATCCAATGGACTGGTGCATTCTATGATAGAACTAAATTTGTAGAAGCATATGATGTAGATCCAATAAAATAAAGTTTAACATTTTATTATAATTAAACCCCTGATTTACAGGGGTTTTTTTTATTTTTAAGGTATAAAAAAATTAAATTATGAGAAAACTAGCTTTATTATTAATTATTTTATTTGCTTCATGTGAAGCTCCAACAACAGGTGTTAGCGAAGCAGATTCTAATACATTTGAACAAAATGTTCAAACTATAAAAGATTCTTGGATTCAGGGTTTTGAAGAAGAAAACTTTGATAAAGCAATATCATTTATGGCAGATTCAATTCAGTGGACAGGTCCTAATGGAAGTACTGTTGGGATTGAATCTTTAAAGCAAAGTATCCAATATTGGATGGATACATTTGATGAGATGACATATACTGAAGGTGAAGGCTTACCAGGAACTGATGTTGGATTTTGGGGAGGTAATACGTATCCAGTATCTGAAGCAATGTCTGGCCCAAATAACATAAGAATGTACGGTACTTGGAGTATGAAAAATTCACAAACAGGTAAAACTGCAAAGACCAAGCATTATGTTGTATTAACTTTCAATGAAGATGGTCAAGTACACACAGCTACTGAATATGCTTTCTTTGGTGATGTTAATGCTTCTTTTGAATAAAAATGTTAATAATTATTTTATCTAATAGTAGTGATAACTTCTAAATCTTGATAGATTTACGTGTTGGCTTTCTGCTAACATAAATTGGTTTATGGTTAATTAAAAACCCTCAAGTATAAACTTGAGGGTTTTTTTATTTATAAAGATGATTTTAAGACTATTAACAACTTTAAATTATTGATTAATAGTTATAAAAGAGGTTAAACATAAATATAGTTGTCTACAAAATATTAACAACTACTGAGAATCACCTCTAATAGAGAACTGTCTTAAAGTAATAATCTTTCCATCCACTACATAATAACTTTCATGTTGTAAATTAGAATATTCCTCACGATCATCAGTTGCAGGATAAGTAATTAAAAAACCTGCCTGAACATGTTCACCACCTATTGATGGATCAAGATCAACAGAGTAAGCATAGTTGTAGGACCAAGTAGCATTGTCCCCTGTACTAAATGATTCAACAAAGGAATCAAAAGTATTAGTAGTAGAACCGTTAGGTCTTATAACTTCTACAGAATCAGCAAAATATTGTCTCATTCCTTCATAATCCTGATTAGCCCATAGCTGATCAACAGTGTTTACAACATCAATTGCTTCTTGAGTTCCAAGATGCCATTGTGTGTCAGAATTTTCTCCAGTAACAAAACCAATTGCTCTTTCAGGAGTATTAGTATCACACCCACTTAAAAAAATAGCAAATGTAAAAAGTGTAATTAAAATTGAATTTTTCATTGTAATTGTTTAAGTAACAAATATATAACTATTATTACTATATATCTTGTAATTATTATAAGGTGTACTATTTATATATGAATATTTAAATTATAACTTATTATTAATTGTAAAAATTTAATACATTTTATATAATATTTACGATTATTTAAGGAATTAAAGAATATTTAAAAAATATATTATTGTATTAATAATACATATTTTAATACATAATTAATATTGCTATTTAATAATAAATAATTAGTATAAATAGAAAAAAATTGTAACCTTTACTACTCAAAAAAATTGACAATGAAAAAACTAATATTGCTACTTCTTATATTAACTACCTCTTGTGTTGGGACAAGAGTTATAAATAATAATAATGGTCCAAGCACTCAAATTGATTACTATAATTCAGAAATGACAAAAAAATTAGACTTTCCTTTTTCTGATGCAACAATTGTAAACAATGTAATATACGTCGCTGGGCAAGTTGGAAACATTCCAGGGACCAATGAATTAGTTCCAGGAGGTATTAAAGAAGAAACAAAGCAAACAATGAAAAACATAGAAGGGGTTTTACTTGCACTTGGAAGCTCTATGGATAAAGTTTTCAAATGTACTTGTATGTTATCCGATATATCTGAATGGGGTCAAATGAGTGAAGAGTATATAAAGTTTTTTAAAGATGGTAAAAGACCTTCTCGAAGTGCTTTTGCTGGAACAGGTTTAGCCTTAGGAGCTAAGGTAGAAATTGAATGCTGGGCAATTAAATAAAATTAACGCCTTTGTTTAATTGAAGATTCCGATATTAATTCTGCCAAAAGCTCATCTGCTTTATCATCTGCTTCTGATCTTTTTTTAGAATCAAACTTTTTGTAAACGGACATGAAATGATTTGCAGTTCTCCTAGAGATCTTTTTTAAAAGAAGAGCCTCGTTAACTCTTCTAAGGAAAATACTTTTTGAATTAATCTGCATTGGTTATAGTTAATTTAAATTTAAGAAAAATTCTTAATTATAATACCTTTTAAAGATTAATTTAAAAAAGTAAAGCAAAAAAAATTTGATACAGCTAATATCTGAGGATAATATGCAAAACCTAACTATATGAATAAAAGTAAATTAAGACTTTATTAAGTACTGAAACTTCATGAATAGTTGTGATTTATTAACTCTGTAGTTTGGAGAGTTATAATCAACAAATTCATCTACAAAATTTTGATTTCCTCCAAAATAGAAAATTGTGTCAGGATTAGGCCTCCATGATATTAGTGGCTGGGCAAAAAATTGATCAGAAAATTCATTATACTCAGAGATAACTCTAAAGTCTAAAGAATTAGTAAATTGATATCTAATATCAAGCCTTGCGATATAACCATCAAAAAAGTATTCATCAGAATCCAATTTTTTTAATCTAGAAAAATTAATTGAAGGTTTAATTCGCAGATTATCATTAAGAGTAATCTCGATTGAAGTGTTAAAGGTCAACCTCTCTCCTAGCTCTGGAATATCCTCACGATAAGCTATTTCATTTCCAGTTCCAAGCCCACCTCTAATACTAATAAAATCAAAAGGCTTAGATGATATCATTATGTAATGACTTTTAAAATTTTCAAATTCTGAAACTAAATGAGAATCATAAAAGGCAAACTCATAGTTGTAAAAAATATCAGTGTTAAGTATAGTAAGAAAAGAAATATATGCTTCAAATGCTGACCTCTTTAAGTTATTTGAATAACTATATTCTCTATCATATCTGGCACTAATTCTGTAATTTCTTAAAAGTTTCTTGTCTGGATACTTGTAATATCCATGCCATATTTCATACTTTTTTAGATTATTTTCAACAATAAAACCATTATCCGCTCTAAATGTTGGCGAAATACCAGTATACCTAATAAATGACCTCCATGAATCTGTATCTCTTCTAAGTTCACTATAAAGTGCATTACCACTAAAACTTTCTCCATCAAGTTTTACAGTATACTTTGAAAACATTTTGTCTGAATCTATCCAATCTGATTCTGGTTCTTTGTTAGAGTTTCTAAAATATTCCAACTCAAATTTCCAGCCGCCTGAAAATTTAAACAAACCATCCAGTCCAATCAAATTTCCATAAGCATCAGCATCATATAGTCTGTTTGTTGCTAAAGCTCCAATTTGGATATTTGGGCTTAATATATTCTGATATCTAAGAACATTATTAAAACTTCTACCTCCCACGCCCGAAAAAGACTCAAATTGAGTAGGGACTATATATGGTGAATCTTGATCAATAGCAGTAAGCATGTATATTCTTGATTTTCTTCCTTGATTTAGAACTTTCGATGCAAAAGAAGGGTTATTAATAGATCGGGAATAAAATACATCCATAGTGTAATCAAGAACATCTATACCTCTATTAAAAAAGGGCCTTCGTTCAGGATAGTTTATTGCTGTAGGTGAATTAATATCAATTTTAGTTACATCAGCTTCTACTTGAGAAAAGTCTGGATTTAAAGTAGCCTCAAGAGATAAGTTTTTGTTGATTTCAAGATTAACACCTATACCATAGTTAACCTGTGGCTTTTCATAATTTACTCTGTCATAAAATTTTTCTCTCGTACCAGAAAGATTTGAGCTTATATAAGGCAGAAAATCAAGATTTTTTTTATAACTAATATCATTCATTACAATTGTATGATCTAACTGGCAAAGCTTACATGAATTCTCCCTATCAAGCTTACTACTGTATGCTCTTGCAGTTGACCCTTGTTTAAATTGATCCCTATAACTTGTGCTTAAATTAAGTTTCCATCTTTGGTTTACAGCATTTGGAAATGGTAATGATGAAAAAGGGATAATAAACTCAACTTCATATCCAAAATCTGTTAGTCTTCCTAGTGATTCATAATCAAAATTTGCATCAAGACTCCAACCACTATCTCTACTTCCAAAACCAGAGGATTCAACTCTAATTCCATCAGCCTGACTTCCATAAAGATTAGCTGTTAGACCAATATTATTTCTTGCATCTCCATATGTGTCAATATGAATATTTACAAAATCATCAGAGAATAAAGAAGAATTATCTCTAGAATGAATTGAAGCCACAACATCATCTCTAAAGGCTCTAAATGCTATATATACAAATTCCTGAGAATAGTTAACAAACCCTACAGTTTTATAGGAAGGCTCTGTATTGTATCCTGGTAAATGTTCGTAGACTATGTCTATTTGTGAGGCGTTTAGCAACTCTGTCTCAGATAATGTTCCGTCCATAACAAAGTCAGCAGCAGGTGTTTTTACAAGAGTTAGTATTTTATCTTGAGTAAAACCTAAAAAACTAAAAGTCAGGAGAGCTAATGCTAATATATTTTTCATAATAAGTTATTAGACCTAATAATTCATTTAAAGTTTGAATTAATATTTCAGCGCAAATTTATATTTAATAATTAGAAATCAGTATTATGAAAAATCTTTAACTTTTATTTATATCCAAAGAATCTCTTGATATTATTTGAATATCTTATCCAAATAGCTGCCATACTCCAAAGAGATCCCAAAGGTATCCACCAAAGAGCAATAACAAGAGCGTAAAACTCCTTTTTATTTGCACTTTTAACCTTTTTCTTAAGATTACTATAACTGAGTTTTTTCATTTAATCATCTAATATAGTTTGATGATTTTTAAATTAAAAGAAAGCTTTTGATTAATCTCTAGGATAAAGACATTTCTTTTACAGCTCCAATAAAATGATCTAACTCTTTTGTTGTGGTAAAAATATTTGGGCTAATTCTACAACCTTTAACATTTGCATAATCTATTGCAACAGTAAATATTTTATACTTTTTAAAAAGTGTTTTAGCCATGTCAGATGGTGACATATTTGTAAGACCAACGTTTCCAATTCCACAACTTCGATGATTATCTTCTGGAGTATTAACAATTACATTCTTAAAACCTCTAAGTTTATCAGACCAATATCTTTGTAGAAATCTCATTCTTTCTTCTTTCTTTTTCATTCCAATCCATTTTATATAATCAATAGAATTTGATATTGCTAAATCTGTATGAACTGGATGAGTTCCTATATGATTCAATCTTTTAATGTCATTTTTATTAGTGTTTCCATTTGCTAATAAAGGCCATATTTTATGAGTGTTGTTTTTGTTTATGTAGAGAAGGCCTGCTCCTAAAGGAGTTGCAAGCCACTTATGAAGACTAGATCCATAATAATCACAATTAAATTCATCAATTGAAAAATCAAAATGTCCCACACAATGGGCACCATCAACCATGACTTCAACTCCATAGCTATGAGCCATTTTACATATTTTCTTAACAGGGAGAATCTGCCCAGTAATATTTATCATATGACAAATCATGATAAGCTTTGTATTACTTGTTATTTGACTTTCATATAGTGATACAATCTCTTGATCATTCTTAGGATGATTGGGAACGGAAATAATTTTATTTATAGTGCCATATCTATCTGAAACCTGTTCAAACATCTCTTTCATTGTACCATAGTCTTGTTTAGCATAAATTGCCTCATCACCTTTTTTCCATGGAAAACCAGAAATTATTAGATCTAGAGATTCAGTAGCATTTCTTGTAATTCCTAGCTGATCAGGTGTAGAGCCTACAAGTTCTGCCAACTCACTTATAACTCTATCTTTATTTTTTTTAAGCTCATATCTCATATAGTGAGACCCCTCTATATTAACATGTTTAACATGATTAATAAAATGTTCCAATATAGGATTAGGGATAATATTATAGTAACCACTCTCGAGATTTATATACTCGTCTTTTAAAGTATAGTGTGACCTTATAGTTTCCCACAATTCATTGTCATCATCAATGATTGGAAGCTTGTCAGATATATGCTTGATTTTACTAAACTCATTAGCTGAAACTAATGGTGAAAAAGAAAGTGCACCAAGTGTCTTTATAAAATTTCTCTTATCCATTTTATTGTTAATTTTACTTCAATTTAATAAAAATGTTCAAAGAAATAAGTTTTTATCTATTGATTTTCATAGTGTTAAGTGGCTGCTCTAAGTCAGAAAATGAAAATTGTAAATCTCAAAAAAAAATTATTGCATGTACAAAAGAATATATGCCAGTCTGTGGATGTGATGGTATTACTTATTCCAATAAATGTGTAGCTGAATCCGAAGGTATCAATACCTGGACGTCTGGAGTATGCTCTGATTAAATCCTCTCTGTTATTATACTTACTATTTGTGCAGCTAACTTAGTAGTAATAAAATCTATATCATACTTAGGGTTAAGCTCAACTACATCAACCGCAACAACATTTTTTGTTTTTAAAACATGTTCAAAGACTGATTTAAAAAAGTTTACCGAAAACCCAAAAGGACCTGGCGCGCTAACTCCAGGAGCATGAGAAGATGCAAAACCATCTAAGTCAATGCTTACGTATAGTGAGTCAAAATTTATAAAGTTTTTATCAATTCTATTAAGAACATTATCTAAATTAATCAATTCACACTCTTCAATAGAAATATGATTAACTCCTAATTCAGATGCAATTTTATACAATAATTCAGAATTAGAGGGTTTTTGAATTCCTAGTGCTAGGTAATTAGTGTTTGATCCAAACTCATTCATTATTTGATAAAAAGGTGTGCCAGAATTTGCTCCATTTGTTGTTGGTCTTAAGTCAAAATGAGCATCAAAATTTAAAATTCCTATTTTATCAGTACCCAATTTTGAAAGAGCTTTTTTTATTCCACAAAAATGACCATATGCAATGTCATGACTTCCTCCTATTCCAATACTCACTTGTCCAGATTGTATTATTTCACAGATAATATTTGAATAAAGTTCTTGTGCTAGTTCAATTTTATCTTCAAAAGCAAAAACATCACCATAATCCGTAATTGTTTTTTTGGCAAATTGAACTGGTAATTTTCCCAATTGTTCTCTAATTGCCTTAGGGCCATTTTTAGCTCCTTGTCTTCCATTATTCCTTCTAACTCCTTCGTCACACGAATATCCTAAAATACCAAAATCACTATTTAAATTATCAGATTTTAATTTATCAAATCCATCTTCAAAAACTTTTATTACTTGATGCCAATAGTGATTTTGAGAAGAGGATTTAGGTTTTCTCCCACTCCATAATTTTGATTCAGGTGGGTTATAATATTTAATTAATTTGTTCACGTATTTAACAAAGGTTTTCCATTAATATATACTTCATCAATTAAGTTTGACCCAAATGAATATGGTATCATTGAATATGACGGTATTTCTTTTGTAATAATCAGATTAGCTTTTTTACCTTTAGTAATGCTTCCTACTTTTTTTGATAAACCCATTGCATAAGCACCATTAATAGTAGCTGCATTAATTGCTTCTTCAGGAGACATTCCCATTTTTGAGCAAGCTAATGAAACTACAAAATTCATGTTTCCAGAAGGAGATGAACCAGGGTTATAGTCAGATGCTATTGCCAAAGGAATATTATTGTCCATGATTTTTCTTGCAGAGGTGTATGGGATGTTTAAGAAAAAAGAGCAATTGGGTAATGCAACTGGCATAGTGTTTCCTTTTTTTATCGCATTTATATCTTGATCATTTAAAACTTCTAAATGATCAATTGTTAATGAATCAAGATCTACACAAAGGGGAACTCCGCCAAAAGAATTAAATTGGTTAACATGAATTTTTGGTATCAGACCATGCTCCTTTCCAGCATTAATGATTGACCTTGTTTCCTCAATATTAAAGTAGCCCTTTTCACAAAAAACATCAATATAATTAGCAAGTTTCATTTCCGAAACTTTTGGAATCCATTGGTTAATAATCTCTGAGATAAATAAATCTTTTTTATCAAAATATTCTTTTGGAACAGCATGAGCTGCTAAAAAGGTAGGCTGAATTAATGCATCATAATTTTTACTTAATTTATCAATCACTTTTAACATTTTAATCTCAGCTGATAATTCAAGTCCATATCCTGATTTTATTTCTATAGCTCCCGTTCCTAATTTCATAACTTCTTCTAATCTAAGAGCACTTTTTAAATATAATTTTTCAAACGTCTCTTCCTGAAGTTTTTTAGCAGAATTCAGAATACCTCCTCCTTTCTTTGCAATTTCCTGATAGCTTAATCCTGATATTCTATCTACAAACTCGTCTTCTCTGGATTCAGAAAAAACTAAATGAGTATGCGAGTCACACCAAGCAGGCAAAATGAATCTTTCCTTAACGTCTATTACTTTATCTACATCTAAACTTGGACTATCATTCATAATACCATAATCTATAATTTGATCATCTTCAATTAATAGAAATGCATTATTTATTTTAGACAGCTTCTTCATTTGATTACCATCTAAATACTCTATTGAATTATCAAGAGTCTGAAGCAGTCCTTTTATGTTTTTAAAAAGTATTTTCATTTATACAAAGAATCTAAAATACTGTCATCTACTTGTTCTGGAATTATAACTTTTAATTCATCTGTTCTTTTCATTTCATGTTTGATTGCTCTAATAGCAGGTTTATTTCTAGCCCAACTTCTCCTTGCTATTCCATTATTAACATCAAAAAACAACATCCTTTCTAATTTTTTTTCAGCCTTTTTGGTGCCATCTAATAACATTCCAAAACCGCCGTTAATTACTTCCCCCCAACCAACACCACCACCGTTGTGAATTGAAACCCAAGTTGCTCCTCTAAAACTATCACCTATAACATTGTGAATTGCCATATCAGCTGTAAATTGACTACCATCATAAATATTTGATGTTTCTCTATATGGAGAATCTGTACCACTAACATCATGATGATCTCTTCCTAAAATTACGTTTCCAATTTGTTGCTTTGAAATAGCTTCGTTAAAAGCTTTAGCAATCTTAATTCTTCCCTCTGAATCAGCATATAAAATTCTGGCTTTGGATCCAACAACTAATTTATGTTTTTGAGCATCCTTGATCCATTTAATATTATCATCTAATTGAGCTTGTATTTCCTTTGGAGCTTTTTCTTTAATTTTAATTAGAATATTTTTAGCTATTTCATCTGTTTTTTTAAGATCTTCTTCTTTTCCTGATGCACAAACCCACCTAAATGGACCAAAACCATTATCGAAACAAATAGGTCCTAATATATCCTGAACGTATGATGGGTATCTAAATTCTGTTTTCTTATCGTTCATCACATCAGCGCCAGCTCTAGATGCTTCCAATAAAAAAGCATTGCCATAGTCAAAGAAATAAGTCCCTCTATTAACATGCATTTTAATTGCCTTTGAATGTTTTTTTAAAGACTCTTGCACTTTTTTTTTAAAAAGCATAGGATCATTTTTCAACAAAGTGTTTGCCTCTTCATAATTTAAATCAACCGGATAATATCCTCCAGACCAAGGGTTGTGAAGTGAAGTTTGATCAGAACCAATTGTTACATCAATTTCCTCTTTAAAAAAAGCTTCCCATACGTCAACTATATTTCCTATGTAAGCAAATGATACTATTTTTTTATCTAATTGAGCTTCTTTAACTAACTTAACTAACTCGCTAATTTCAAAAACCAGTTTATCTACCCATCCTTGATCATGTCTTTTTTTGGCAGCAGAATGATTTACCTCTGCTGTAACCGATATACAACCAACAATGTTTCCTGCTTTAGGTTGAGCTCCACTCATTCCTCCTAGTCCTGAAGTAAGAAAAATTTTTCCTCTAACAGATTCTCCTTTTTTAAGAACTTTTCTAAAAGCATTCATCAAAGTAATTGTAGTTCCATGAACTATTCCTTGTGGACCGATATACATAAAAGATCCTGCAGTCATTTGTCCATATTGCGTTACACCCAAAGCATTAAACTTTTCCCAATCATCAGGTTTAGAATAGTTGGGTATCATCATTCCATTTGTAATAACGAGTCTAGGTGATTTCTTTGAAGAGGGAAAAAGTCCCATAGGATGGCCTGAATACAGGTGTAAAGTTTGATTATTATTTATCTCTGCTAAGTACTTCATTGTCAATAAGTATTGAGCCCAATTTTGAAAAACAGCTCCATTACCACCATATGTTATAAGCTCTTGAGGATGTTGAGCAATTTCCTCGTTTAAATTATTCTGTATCATTAACATTATTGCTGCTGCCTCATTAATTTTTGCTGGATATTCATCTATTGGTCTAGCATATATAGAATAATTTGGTTTAAATCGAATCATATATATTCTACCATAAGTATCTAATTCTTTACTAAAATCATGAGCAAGTTCTTTATGCCATTCTTTTGGAAAGTATCTCAAAGCATTTTTTATAGCCAACTTCTTTTCATCTATACTTAATATTTGTTTTCTCTTTGGAGCAGGATTCAGCTTTGGGTCAATTAATTTGGGTTTTGGAAGTTCTTTTGGAATTCCTTGTAAAATTTGTTGTTGAAAATTCATAGCTCTGGATAGACATTTAAATCATGATTCTCAATTAAACTTATCATCTGTTCAATGTCTGTATTTAACATCCTATCATCCTCTAATTTTTTTATGTTTTTGCGTATTCTAGAAAACGTTTTTTCAATAGGAATAGAAAATCTGTTTGGACGTCTATATTCAAGCGCTTGAGATGCTAGTAATAATTCAATTGCAATAATTTTTTCAAGATTATTTATGACCTTGAGACAAATTCTGCCTGAAATACTACCCATAGAAACATGATCCTCTTGTCCCATACCTGTTGGGATACTATCTGCAGAAGATGGAAAACAAAGTGACTTGTTTTCAGAAACTAATGCTGCAGTAGTATATTGAGTAATCATGAAACCAGAATTAAGTCCTGGATTTTTAGTTAACATTGGAGGAAGCCCATGTAGGCCTTCTAGAAGTAAATAACTTCTTCTGTCTGATATGTTTCCAATTTCAGATGTGGCTATTTTCAAATAATCAATTGCTAAAGCTAAAGGTTGTCCATGAAAGTTTCCACCTGAAATAGTTAAATCATCATCAAGGATTATTGGATTATCGGTCACTGAGTTAATTTCAACATTTACTAATTCTTTTAAATGACTTAACGCATTTCTTGAAGCTCCATGAACTTGAGGAGTACATCTTATTGAATACGGATCTTGAACTCTATCACAATCAATATGTGAGTTTGAATTTTCAGAGTCCTTCAATAAACTAGAAATTCTTTTAGCCACTTTAATGCTTCCCTTAAAAGGCCTTAACTCATGAAGCTCTTTTCTAAAGGGAGCTAAACTTCCTTGAAACCCCTCAAGGGTCATTGCTGATGCTAAATCAGCCAAATCAAAAATATATTCAAGTTTTGAAATTGCCTTAATAGCATGCGATAAAATAAATTGAGTTCCATTGATTAGGGCTAATCCTTCTTTTGCATTTAAATCTAGAGATTTCAATTTATGTTTTTTGAGAATTATTTGTGACTCTACTTTCTCTTCTCCATTCCAAAAAAATCCTTCTCCAATAACTGGAAGAAACAAGTGGGCTAGTGGAGCTAAATCTCCTGAAGCACCTACTGAACCTTTTTCCGGAACATACGGAGTCAAGTTATTTTGAAAAAAATAAATAAGACGCTCTAATAATTCTATACTAACCCCTGAAAATCCCTTAGATAATGATATTATTTTACACAGAAGCATAATCCTAGATAATTCAGGATCAATTGGATCTCCAACACCAACTGAATGACTCAGCAATAAATTTCTTTGTAAAATTTTAGTATCATCCGAGCTGATTCTTTTTGTGCACAAGGGTCCGAAACCAGTATTTATACCATAAACAGGGCTTGAGTTTTTTGCAATTTTTTGAGAACGCTCATAACTTAATATGATTTTTTTTCTTAACACTGTATTTAATTTAACTTCATGGGGATTATCCAAGAAAAAATAAATATCATCTACCGATAAATTAGAGTTTTCAATACTTAACATGATTAAATTTAATTTAATGTTTTACTTTAAAGATAGCAATATCAATATATATTAATGCAAATTAAGAAACATTAGAAAAATAAATATTTGAATTTATTTTAGATTATTAGATATATTTTACAGTACTTTGTATTACATAGTACCTTCTAAATGAGTACAAATAACTTTAAAATACAAATAAGAAAAGGTTTAATTGAGTTTTGCGTTCTGCAAATTATATCTAGAGGTGAAGTATACACAACTGATATAATATTAGAGCTTCAAAAATCAAAAATGATAGTTGTAGAAGGCACACTCTATCCCCTGCTTAATAGATTAAAAGCATCTAATTATGTTGATTACTCGTGGAAAGAATCCAAGCAAGGACCCCCAAGAAAGTATTATGTTTTAACAAAGGAGGGCGACGAGCATTTACAAGATCTCCATATATCATGGGTTGAGGTTGATAAAGCGGTAAAAAAAATAATAAACACAAAAAAATAATGAAGAATATATTTTTGATTTTAACTATTCTGTTCATTTCAACTACTCAATCACAAGAGATTGATAGAGATGTTCTTCTAGGGGAATGGGAATTTATACTAGATATTAAAGATGTAATAAAAAATTCAGATGAATTAAACAGATTTGAAAAATTAGCTGCAAGAACTTTTTCTGGAGTTATTCAGAAAGCCCTAGATGATACAGAAATATTAATTGATTTTAAAAAAAATAATACTGCTGCAATAGTAATTACTAGAGATGAGAAAACAGAAAGCAAAGTAGTTTTTAATTGGGAAATAGATGATAACGGTTATTTAATATTAGATGAAACAGATGAACAAAATGAAATTCAATTAGGCGATACTGCATATTGGGTCTTTGATGATGATAAATTAGTCCCTTATGATTTAAAGTCAACTATTAACGAGGGAATAATATTGATTAAAGTAAAATAGAATGAAAAAGACACTAAATATAAATATTGGAAGTAGGGTTTTTAATATCGATGAGGATGCTTATGATTTACTTTCTAAGTATTTAGAATCTATCAAAAAGTATTTTGAGAAAATAAAAATAGATGAAGATATTTTTGAAGATATTGAAAATCGTATTTCAGAAAAATTTGCCTCAACATTAGATAAAAGACAATCACTAAATATTGACGATATAAATAATATAGTTAAAGAAATGGGCACTCTTGAGGATTTCAAAGAAGCATATACTGACTTTGAAACAAATGAATCTAAAAGTGAGGGTCAAGAATCAAATACTAGAGAAAATAAAAAAAGAATATATCGAAATTCTAGTGATAAGGTGATAGCTGGTGTTGCTTCTGGACTAGCAAATTACTTTAGTGTTGATCCAATTATTTTTAGATTACTTTTTATAGTATCTATTTTTACCGGCTTTGGGGTTATTGCTTATTTGATTTTTTGGATTGGAATGCCTTCAAATGAAAGTGGAAAAATTAATGAGAATAAAAGACTTTACAGGGATGGTGACAATAAAATATTAGGAGGGGTTGCATATGGTTTAGGAAATTATTTTGGATTAGATCCAGCAATTATTAGAATACTTTTTATAGTATCTATTTTTATTGGAGGTTCTGGAATAATAGCATACTTTTTTCTATGGATAGCAATTCCTGAGGCAAAGACTGTTGGTGAAAAAATGAATATGAAAGGTTATCCTCTTACTCTTGAAAATATTGAAAAATTTATTAAGGAAAAGCTTCCTAAAAACGATGGTAAGGAAAACATTTTTGTTAAAATTATTTTATTTCCTTTTAGAGTAATTGGTCCAATATTTTTAGGAATTTTAGCATTAATTATTCCTATTTTAAGAATATTACTCGGCTTTATCTTTTTTGTATTTTCTATTGTAATTATTGTTTTTTTATTAGTTTTTTCACTGGCAGTTTTAAAACTAATTAATTATCAAGAATTTTTCATTGGTAGCTTTAACGGTGTATTTATAAGTGGTATAGATTTATCATCTATAGTAGGTGAATTGCCCTTTTATCAACAATTATCAGTTATCTCATTCCTGGTGGTAGCACTATTGTTTGTTATAATGATTATTTCAAAAGTATTATTCAACATAAAAAATAATTCTTCTGGTAGATTAATTGGCTTATTCTTTATTGGTATTATTTTACTCATTTTTAACCTTATGGTTCTTGGCAATACGATTGATAAATGGGAAAAAAGTGGTCAAATTGATGAATGGATAGATGAAGGCAAGATAATAATTGAAGATGGAGATTACCAAGTGCTTCATTTTAAGAAAAGATATCACAGATATTAAACTTCTTTTATTTTACTAATTTAGCGCCCATTATGTCTCGTATTTTACTTTTTATTTTCCTAATAATCCAAAGCTTAGCTTATTCTCAAAAGACATATAACATAAACAAAGTTGATCAATCTGAAATCATAATTGATGGTTTTGTTTCTGAAGAAGAAAGAAAAACTTCATTAAAAACAACCGTAGATTATGAATGGGAGCCTGGATATAATACTCCTGCAAGACTTGAAACTGATGTGTACTTGAGGTATACTGAATCCAGTCTTTACGTCGGAGTGGTAGCATACGGTAATCCTGAAAATATTAGAGGACAGGTTAGACCAAGAGATCAAATGGAAGGAGATCTAAATGAGGATACTATTTTTCTAAGATTTGATCCATTTCAAGATGCACGAAGTGTATTTATTTTAGCTTCAAATGCATATGGAAGTCAACTTGATTTAAGAGCAAGAAATGCAATTAGTGATGATGAAAGATATGATATAACTTTTAATGCATTATATGAAACTAAATCCTCAATTAATGATGAGGGTTATGTTGTTGAATTTTTAATTCCGTTTAATTCAATTCCATACCCTAGTGGTAAAGATCAAGAGTGGGGGTTTAATGTAATGCGAGTTTTTACTCTTGATGGAACACAAGTTTGGACTATAGGTGATAAATATGATAGAGATAACCCATGTAGAATCTGTCAGATTAGTGGTAAATTAATAATGGATGATCTAGAATTTAAAAGTAAAACCGAACTTCTTCCATATATATCAAGTAATTTAATTGGAGATAGAGGAGTTTTATCAAATAATACTATAGATTATGGAAAAGCTTCAAGTGAAGTTGGCTTTGGAGTTAAATATGACCTATCCTCATCTTCATCTATTGAGTTAACAATAAATCCAGATTTTTCTCAAGTAGAGGCAGATGAAACTCAGATTGATATTAATTCAGCATTTGCTTTACAATACCCAGAGTTAAGACCTTATTTTAATAAAGGAATGGATTTGTTAAATTTCTTAGATAATGCTTTCTACTCTAGAACTATTAACTCACCTTCAATATCATCTAAAATAACATCTGCGGGAAAACAATCTAGGTCAATTCTATTAACAGCTATAGATCAAAATTCTCCATATTTAATCGGAGGTGAAGACAAGTCTTACTTTGGAGAAGGTGGCACTAGTTATGCTAATGCATATAGATATCAAAGAGTAATAAACAATGGTCTTAAATATGGATTTTTTACTACTAATCGATATTATGAAGGAGGTGGATATGGTAATCTTTTTGGCATTGATGGGTTATTTACTATTAATAAGATTTGGCGTATTCAATTTGAGTTAATTAAAAATTTTAATGAAGAACCTATTGCTGATTGGATAGACACTAATGACATGTTCTCAAATAAATCAGTAAGATTAAATGGTGAAAAATTTAATGGAAGTGCAAATTACTTTAGAGCCTCAAGACAAACTGAAAACTGGAATTCATATTTATTCTATAAATCAATATCAGCAAATTTTAGATCTGATTTGGGATTTGTTCCAAACAATAACAAAAAATCATTCACTTTATTCCAAGGATATAGAAAAATATTTGATAAGAAATATTTAAAAAATTTTACGCTTAGTTTTACAGGAGATTTGAGTCACAATTTCAATAATGATCTTAAATATAGAGGTTTAGAACTAGAGTTTGGGGTTACTACAATTGGCAAAACTCAAATTAGCTACACGTATCTTATTAATTCCTTTAGAAATTATTTAGGTGTTAATTATAAAAACTATAGTAATTCCACCATAACTGTAATGGGTTCGCCATCAAAGAACTTAACATTTTTCACTAAAGCTACATTTGGAAAAGAAATTGCATTCAATGAGGATATTCCTGAAATTGGAAAAGAAAGCTCTTTCGTCTTATCATTAAATTATAAACTAGGGAATAATATAAGTCTAAATCCATCTTTAAGATTTTCTTCATTGAGGAAAACGGATGACTCAGAATTTTTTTATAATGGTTATATATCAAGATTATCTAGCAGGTATCAGTTTAACAATGATTTAAGTTTAAGATTAATTTCTGAATACAATAAATTTACTGATACATTTTACATACAACCCCTATTAGAATGGAATCCTAATCCTTCAACAATTTTTTATATTGGGGGGAATCAAAGTTCAATTAATGATTTTGATCTTCAACCAGAAGATTTTAATCCATTTAGAATTAACAGGTCTCAATTTTTTGTCAAATTTCAGTACTTAATTGGAATATAAAATTTACTATATTTAAACATGAAAAATAAATTACTACTGCTCGCTTTAACATTAACATTTTCTTCTTGTGGAATTTTTAAAACAACAAATGCACCCAAAGTATCTAGTGCTGAAGTTGAAGAAGTAAAGGAAATTGATTCAACTGCTAAATTCATTGGTAAATATGATATTACTGTGTTTGGAGTACCTGATGTTGGTGAATTAGAATTAATTATGAATGTTACAAGGGATGATGGTAATGAGCTAAAAACTGAAATTGAAGAAGGAGAACAAGAGTCTGGACTTGATGTTTTAAAAACTGAAATTGAAGAAGATATATTATATGTTGATGTATATGTAGATGGTTATGGTATAAATGTCTCTTTTGAAATTTATGTTGATGGAAATACAGTTACAGGATATCTAGCTGATATGTTTGAACTTGAGGGGACTATTACAAAATATGTAAAATTAAAATAGTTATTGAGTTACTTCGTACTCAAATTCCCATAGTGGATTATCAAGTTTATTAATTATATAATTTAATGTTAGCTCTTCCCCAGAAGAAATATCTTTTTCTGCTACTATTCTTATATGTTTTATATCGCCAATAGATACATGTGATTCTGAAACAATAGCTCTACAGTTTGGCATTTCATGATGATTAATAAATGCTCCTAATGGAAGTCTTATATAATTATCTGGAAATCTTTCATCATAAACATGAGATATTCCAAGATCAGTATTTGACTTAATATCTTTAGTGGCAAAAACTCCAAGTCCTTCAATTTTACTGTCCTTTATTGTAATGGAATCTGGAAGCGGTCTCCACTCTTTTTGCTCTTTCATATTGTCAATTTTAGTGAATTTTTAAATCAAAGTCAAGTGATAATGACTTTCTTAATCCAGTAACTACATTTAAAATATTAAAAGGAAGAGATATTGTTTCAACTTTAGATATAGTTTTTATTTGAATCTTGAAAGAACTATTTGGAAGAATTTTTATAAACTTAGAATTTTTATAAAAAGTATATTCTCCTTGATATTCTAGGCTAATAGGCAAACTGCTCAAATTAGAAATTTCTATTTCAAGTACAGTTGTTTCTCCAATATATCCATTACTCTTAAACTTAATATTTGATTCAATTATAGGTTTTATATTCTCCTCTTTGCCAATCAGTAAATCCTTAAACCACACAAAAGTATGTCCTTGAAATAATGATTCTTTTATTGAGTTTTGAGAGTAATCTTTTGTTATTACAAATGTCAAAGGTCTGTGCCCTCCATTAGGAATATCAAAATCCCAATCTACAAGGCCATGAATATCAGAGTTTCCAAGAACTGTAAGATTATTGTCTATTGCTATTTCAAGTGCTTCTTCAGAATAAGTGTCTTCATTTGCAACTTCAAGTCCATGGACAAGATTATTTGAAATGAGCTCTTTGTGAACTGGATCTAATTTAGCAATCCCATCCATCCTTCCCTCACTTTTATTTGTCCAATGAGGATGATTCCAAAAAACAAAAGCTCCTTGATTGTTTGCCTCTATTATACCTGCAAGTGAATCTCCTTCAATCAATAATTTGTTTGCATCATCTATAAAAATTGCATTGAAATGGCCTGGAGGCATATGTCTGGTTATTTCAGATCCTTTAAGTATAATTAAATCCTTTTCATTAACAGATTTCTTTGCTATGACATATGACCTGTTTAAGTCAGGGTTAGGAATATCTTCTTTTTTTGGCTGATATTCTAGATGATCTGTAATAGCAATTATTTCAATACTTTCTCTTAATGCTTCTTGGGCTCTAATAGTTGGCCACACCATACCATCAGAAAAAACAGTATGAGTATGAAGATCAGCTCCTAGTAATAGAAAACCTTCTGGTGCTTCAAAGAATTTTGAAGTATTTTGACTAAATAGGCTAAAAGAGATTAAAAGAAGTAAATATTTGATTTTCATTCCATTAATGTATAAATAATTATTTATTTACTCATTAACTGCAATCAATTTCATACTCTTGCCAAACTTTATCTGGAGTAATGTTTGGAAAATAATAACATTTTTTTGAGCCATCTGGAAAACTAATATATTTAAAAAATGCTGATGGCACATGTGCTTCAGTTTCAAGAATTATATGATTTGTGTCAAATTCTAAATATATTTCAATATCAAGGTCTCCAAATTCATCAGCCCACTCTCTTACCTGCTCCTCTAAATCAACCCATGCTCCTCTGTTTAAATCATCATATTGAAGAGCGGCATTTAAAAAAGTAAATGTAGAATATAAATTTTCATATGAATCATTAAAAGATCCTGCTGGAGCCATATGTCCTTTGTCCCATCTATTTGAATAATAATCATTGTTGTCTGATGTGTATATAGAATCAACAGTGTAAAAATTCATTCCGTCTCTATCAGCATTTTTTACAATATTTTGCCTTACTGTATATTTAACCCAATTAGGTTGTTCATAGATTTCATTGTATGATATTTCAAAAATATTAGTAGATACTAAAAGAGAATCTATCCTGTCCCTAGTTAAAGCGACAGAGTCTTCTTCTTCAGGTAATTGATTTTGTGTAACAATTTTATTTTCTTTTTGGCAAGATCCTAATAAAAACAAAGAGATTATAATAAGTTCCTTCACTATTATTTTACTAGTTTTCTCATTAAACCTTCTTGTGCAACTGAGGCAACCATTGTGCCGTCTTTCTTAAAAATACTACCTCTAGCAAAACCTCTAGAATTTGATGCGCTTGGACTCTCCATATCATAAAGAAGCCATTCATTTATAGAAAAATCTCTATGGAACCAAAGGGCATGATCTAAACTTGCATAATAGGCTTTTGTTTTTGTAATTTCTTTTCTATGTGGTAAAGAAGCAGTTGCTAGGAGCTGATAGTCACTTACAAATGCTAAAAGTTGATGATGAAAGGAAAGTGGCAAATCAATTTTATCTTTTAACCTAAACCAGCAATGATTTAATGGAAGTGTATTTTCTTTTTGCAAAAAAGTATGAGTTCCTACAGGTTTAAATTCGAAAACTTCTGGATGAGACTGTTTTAACTGTGCATATCTCTCAGGAGTTAAGTCTTTATGATCTTCTGCTTGCTGAATATCAGTGAGCAGTAATTCTGGAGTTAGTACATTTGGTTTTTTTATTTGGTGATCATACCCATCTTCTTTTTTCTGAAAAGAAGCTGCCATATTAAAAATTGCTCTGTTTTTTTGAAAAGCTACCACTCTTCTGGTTGTAAAACTTCCACCATTCCTGATTTTATCTACTTCATATGTCACAGGCTCATCAAGGTTTCCGGGCAAAATAAAATAAGCATGCATAGAGTGAGCAATCCTATCATCCGGAACTGTTTGATATGCGGCGTGAAGTGATTGACTTAATGTTTGTCCTCCAAAAACTGTTCCCCAGGAAGTATGATAATTTTGACCCTCAAATTTATTTTCATCAATTTTTTTAAGAGTTACAATTGAAATTATTTCTTCTAGGTTCATTAAAAATTATTTTTTATTACGTATTGACCAAACTTCATTGACGGGACTTCCCTTACTGCTAAGACCGCTATGATACCAATCATTGTTTTTAACTAAGTAGTTAAAATCAAGTTCAGATCCAACCCTAGAATCATCTCTTGAGAAATATTGAATACTTTCAATATACTTTCCATCTAATGTTTCATACTCTCCTCCTCCACTTCCTGAAAACTTAAATGTTTCTGTATTGAAAGCTATCCATTGAAAAAATCCATCTATTAATATTTTCATTGTTTTCCTTGGCAAGTCTGTTTTTCTTGATCTGAATTCACCATTATTATATCTACCAGACATTACCCACTTTCCTTTAAGTATATCATTTGATTTAGAAATATTCTTCCATTGAGAATTCTTTACAATGCTCAAAGACTTTATACTATCTTGATCATAATTAGAATTAAATTCTAGATTAACATCATAAACATCCTCGTTTAAATTTAGAAATTCTCCAGGTTTATAATAACCTCCCAAAGTGGAAATAAAATTTCCAGATTCAGATTCAAATTTTGATAATACTATATACTCCTTATCTAAAATAACTCTAGTTGTAACCTCCTCATTTTTAATTTGATAGACTTGAGAGAAATTTAAAGAAGGGTAAATAAGAAAGATCAACATTATTATTAGTTTATTAAATATCCCCTGTAAACCATTGATAAACACACCTTTCATAATGTAAAGTTAGCAAACAATGATTATCTTTGGGCTCAATTTAATATAATTTTAATGAAAAAAATACTAGCTACAGCAATTCTAGCGTTCAGTTTTAATGCTTTAAATGCACAAGAAATAAATTTTATTGAGTACGATCTTGACAATGGTCTTCACGTAATTCTTCATCAAGACAATACAGCTCCTGTTATTACAACAGCAGTTTCATATCATGTTGGATCAAAAGATGAAGAAGAGGGCAGAACTGGTTTTGCCCATTTTTTTGAACATTTACTTTTTGAAGGAACAAAAAATATTAAAGGTGGTGAATGGTTTAAAATTGTTGAAGCAAATGGTGGTTCGAATAATGCATATACATCAGACGATCAAACTTATTATTATGAGGTGTTCCCCTCAAATAAACTGGAACTTAGTTTATGGATGGAATCAGAAAGAATGCTTCACCCAGTAATTAGACAAGAGGATAGAATAAACCTTCAAGAAGGTGTTGTAAAGGAAGAAAAAAACTTTAGACTTGACAATGCTCCATATGGATACCTATTATATTCTGTTCGAAGCAACTTATTTAGAAGTCATCCTTACGGAAGACTTACTATTGGCCTTGATAAAGATTTAGAAGCTGCCAACTTAGATGATTTTAAAAAGTTTAATGAAAGATATCACAAACCAAATAATGCTACTTTAGTTGTAGCTGGAGATATTGATATTAATGAAACTAAAGAGCTTGTAAAAAAGTATTTTGGAGATATTCCTAGCTCTTCAGATGTTGTAAGAAATCTTCCAAAAGAGGATCCTATTGAAGAGACTATAAAAGCTAAATGGTATGATCCTAATATTCAGGTTCCAGCTCTTCTTGTTGGCTATATAACTCCGAAGATGAACTCCAGAGAATCTAGAATCTTAAATCTTTTATCAACTTATCTAAGTGACGGAAAAAGCTCAGTGCTCTACAAAAAAATGGTAGATGACAAGAAAATGGCTTTAGCTGTTCAAACTGTAAATCTTGCTCAAGAAGATTATGGTACATATCTAATGCTAGCTCTTCCTTTAGGAGAAGTTACTTTAGAAGATTTGTTGTCTGAGATTGATGTTGAAATTGAAAAAGTGCAAAATGATTTAATTAGTGATAGAGATCTTGAAAAACTTCAAAATTCTTTAGAAACTCAATTTGTAAGTAGAAATAGTTCAATTGAAGGTATTGCTAATTCTTTATCAGATTATCATACTTTTTATGGAGATACAGGATTAATAAATAGTGAACTTAGTCTTTACAGGAGTATTACTAAAGAAGAAATAAGAGAGATTGCAAACAAATATCTCCAACCAAACCAGAGAGTGATTGTTGACTACCTTCCTGGTGATGAAACTAATAAAACAACCATAGAATAATGAAAACAAAATTTATAAATATTTTAAAAATGAATATTGCAAAAAATTTAATTATTGGTCTAGCTATAATATTTGCTAATAGTTTAAGTGCCCAATTAGATAGATCAATAGTTCCTGAATCAGGACCAACTCCTGAAATATTTTTTGGAAAACCACAAACTTTTATGCTTGACAATGGTTTAACTGTAATGGTTGTTGAAAATAATAAACTTCCAAGAGCGTCTGCTTCACTTTCATTTGATAATCCTTTAATTTTTGAAGGAGAGATTGCAGGTGTAAGTTCAATTTTAGCAGAAATGATTGGAAATGGAACTCAATCTATCTCGAAAGAAGATTTCATTGAAGAAGTTGACTTTATGGGTGCATCTCTTAATATAACAGGGTCTGGAGCATTTGCAGGATCTTTAAAAAGATATTTCCCTAGAGTTCTTGAATTAATGTCTCAAGCAGTATTAGAGCCATTGTTTACTCAAGAAGAGTTTGATAATCAAAAAAATCTGATTAAAGAGAGCCTTAAGACATCAGAGAAAGATGTCTCAACTGCTGCTAACAGAGTTCAGAATTTTATAACCTACGGAGCAAATCATCCCAATGGAGAATTTGTCTCACAGGAATCTCTTGATAAAGCAAGTTTTAATGACGCTGTAGATTTTTACAATAATTTTTCAAGTCCTAATAACGCATACTTAGTTATTTTAGGTGATATTGAATTCGAAGAAATTAAATCAAAGGTAACCGAACTGTTTAGCTCTTGGGAATCAAAAGAAGTCGTTGCTAATAGTTTTCCTGAACCTAAAAATCCAGATGAAACTGAAGTAATTTTTGTTGATATGCCCAATGGGGTTCAGTCAGTTGTAACTGTTATTAACACTATTGACTTTAATAAAAAGGAAGCTGACTATTTTCCTGCTTTAGTAGCGACTAGAATTCTTGGTGGCGGAGGAGCTGGAAGATTATTTAATAATTTAAGAGAAGATAAAGGATGGACATACGGTTCATACTCTTCAATATCAGAAAGCTATAAAACAAAGGGGCTTATCTTAGCACAAGCACAAGTTAAAAATGAAGTTACTGATAGTGCTGCTGTTGAACTTCTTATTGAATTAGATAAAATGAGAAATAAATTAGTTACTGATGAAGAGCTAACGTCTACAAAAGCAAAGTATACAGGTAACTTTGTAATGTCATTGGAAAACCCTGCTACAATTGCTGGTTTTGCTAGAAACATTATTACTCAAGACTTACCTGAAAACTATTATAATAGTTTTCTAGAAAACATAAACAATGTAACAAAGCAAGACGTTCAAAACGCAGCTCAAAAATATTTTTCGCCCAATAAAACAAGAATTTTTATTACTGGAAAAGGTAGTGAAATTCTTGAAAAAATTGAAGGCATTGAATTTAACGGTAAGAAATTAAAAGTTAGATACTTTGATCAATATGGTAGTGAAATTTCAAGACCTGATTACTCTGTGTCAACTGATGTTACTGCTGAGAGTGTAATTAGCAACTATATTAAAAGTATTGGTGGTGCTGAAAAGTTAAACAGTATATCTTCAATTGAAGTAAAAGCTACAGCTAATCTTCAGGGAACAGTTCTAGAGATGTATTCTCTTAAAAATAATCAAAATCAATCATTGATGACAATGACTGCAATGGGAATGACCCTAGTAAAGAGCGTCTTTAATAAATATCAAGGCTATAATGAAGTAAATGGTCAAAGAGTTCCTCTAACAGATGAAGAACTTGAGCAAGCAATAATCAACTCTGCTCTTTTCTCTGAACTTAATTTTGATTTTGAAACTATTGAGTTAATTGGAACTTCTTTTGTAAACGATGAAAAAGCTTATGAAATTAAGATTACCGATAATAAAAGTGTTTTTTACTCAGCTGAAACAGGATTAAAGTTAAAAGAATTTGAATCACAAGAAATCGATGGAAATCTAATTACAGGTGAAGTATTCTATAAAGAATACGAAGAAGTTGATGGAATTTTGATTCCTAGCGAAATAAACCAAGTTAGTGCTTCAATTCCAGTTCCAGGTGGATTAACTTTCAAGACCAGCGTCATAAAGCTGAATGTTAAAACTTCAGATTCTGATTTTAACTAGGTCTGATTAAGAAAATAAATTAAGGCATCTTTTTAGGTGCCTTTTTTTTTGTAACTAAGTAAACACCTAGCAAAATAATAGCTGTGCCAGTAAATTGAGTTAATTTAAATTCCTCTCCATCTAACAATCCCCAAAAAATAGCAACTACTGGCATTAGATAAGTTGTAGAAACTGAAAAAACTGGAGTTGATATTGCAAGTAATTTTATGTATAAAACTTTTGCAATTGCAGTGCCGAAAAGAGCAAGTATTACAATATATATTATCGATTCTATTATTAATGGATCTGATGTAAAATCAGAAAATGGGAAATCAGAAAAACAAAGAATAATAAATGCAGGAATGAACATAAAAAGAAAGCTCATAAATACAATTCCAAGCGCAGGAATATTTGAAAGTTTATATTTTAGAACATTTGCATTAATTGCATAACAAAAAGCTGCAAGGACAATAAACATTATATATAGGATATTAAATGATGATGCAAATAATTCATTATTAATCAATACTATTATTCCTGTAAAACCTATTAAGACTCCGAATACTTGTTTTTTTAATAACTCTTCACCAAAAACAAAAACACTAATCAATAATGTAAATAGTGGGGTTAACGAAACCATTACAGCAGTTATAGAACTTGAAATTTCAGTTTCTGCAAAAGCAAATAAATAAGCAGGAAAAAATGATCCAACAAATGCAGAAAGGGCGACCCATTTCATTTTTTGTTTTGGAATATGTTTGATTTTTTGATACCCTATAGGAGCGATTATAATAGTTGTAACTATTACCCTAAGTGATCCTAATTGAATTGGTGTTAGCCCTGTTAATCCTTTTTTTATTAGTATATATGAGCTTCCCCATATTAAAGATAGAATGACTAATGTTCCCCATTTTCTCAAACTTAAGCTCACCTATTTATTTTTTGGTAGTATTAATTTTACTTGTTTAATTCTTTTTTTGTCAACTATTTCAATTACAAATTTATATGAGTCGTGAGTTATAACTTGTCCGACTCTTGGTATTTTTTTTATTTTTTCAATAAGAAAGCCTCCTAGAGTTTCAATCTCCAAAGCAATCTCTTCAAAAGTTGATGAATCTTTTAAGTTAATAGCTCTGTAAAAATCTTGTAAATTTATTTTTGAGTCAAAAATAAATGTATGGTCATCTAACTTGGAGTAAAGATTATCTTCATCATCAAACTCACCACTTATTTCTCCAAAAATTTCTTCAATTACATCTTCAAGTGTAATAATTCCAGAGGTCCCTCCATATTCATCAACCACAATAGCCATGTGAATTTTCTTTGTTTTAAATTCAGTTAATAAATCATCTAATTTTTTATTTTCTGGAATATAAAGTGGTTTACGTAGAAGTGAGGTCCAGTTAAAATTTTCTTTTTCAAGGTGAGGTAAAAGATCTTTAACATATAAAACCCCTGTAATTTTATCAAGATTTTCTTCATACACGGGAACTCTTGAAAAACCTTTAGCTTTTAATTTTTCTATTATATCAATTATTTTCATGTCTGACTCAAGAGCAAACACGTCTACTCTAGGACACATTATTTGTCTTGTTTCAACATTTCCAAAGTTTACAATTCCTTTAAGAATTTTTTTCTCCTCTGTACTGGTCTCTTTTGAATCAGTAAGCTCAAGAGCTTGTGAAAGTTTATCTACAGATAATTGTTTTGAATCCTTAGCTAAATTTGATTCTAGGTAACTCATAGATTGACTCATCGGATTATTAAACAGAAATAATATATAACGATCTAAGAAATAAATAGGTTTAACCATAAGTTTAGAAAATCCTAAAGGGTTTCTATTAGCATAAATTTTAGGGAGAATATCTCCAATAAATAAAATTAGCATCCCTATTAATCCTACTTCTAAAACAGTCTCTAAGATTGGACTATTCAATGAGCTTAGATATGGGTTATCAATCGATGCAAACAGAATAACTATTGCGATGTTTATAAAGTTATTAGAGATAAGAATTGTGGCTAGTAATCTCTTAGGCTTTTCTAATAGTAATTTTATTTTCTTTATCAGTTTATTGCCATCTTCATTAGGCATGTTTGATTTATCAAGTGAGAAAAAGGCAACTTCACAACCTGAAGTCAGAGCAGATAAAATTAGAAAAATTAAGATTAAAATAATTTTTACTATCACAAAGATCTAGAATAAAAAGTTAAGGATTGAGATTCAAAAATATGTTTAGAAAGGTAGATCGTCTTCAGTATTATCACTTTTCTGATTATTATTTTCTGTAGCAGGTTTTTCTTCTGTGTTTGAAACATTATCTTTCTTAGTTGAAAGAAAAGTAAACTCATCAACATTTACTTCTGTTGTGTATTTATCTACACCATCCTCTCCTTGCCATTTTCTTGTTCTAAGCTTACCTTCAACATATACTTTATCTCCTTTAGATAAATATTTTTCACAGATTTCAGCTGCTTTATTTCTCAATACAATGTTGTGCCAATCTGTATTTGTTACTTTTTCATTGGTTGTTTTATTAGTATATGTTTCGTTAGTAGCAAGAGGAAATCTTGCAAGACAACCTCCATTATCAAAATGTTTAATCTTCACATCATCCCCTAGATGACCAATTAACATTACTTTATTTAGTGTTCCGCTCATAATTATATATATGAGCTAATATACAAAAATAGAGTACCTAGATTAATAACTTATTAATAAAATTAGTAATGGGTACTGGAAAATTATAGTTGTTTAAATTGGATAAATGCACCCCTGAGGTGATTGTTTCTTTAACACTAATCTGATAAAATGAAATATATAGTATCTGGTGAGACAGAATATGTTTTACTCTATATATTTTTTCCTTTTCTTTTATAATAGTTAAAGATAAATTATCAATAAGTTTTTTGAAGTCAGTGAGGGTATTTATGTTTTTTATTTCTGTTTTACTTTCAATAAGTGGGAATTCATTTAGTTTATACCAAATATCTTTATTCGTTCTTTTGTTTACTATTGTCTTTTGTTTACTGTCAATAAATACGATATAATTTAAAAATCTTTCTTTAGGTTTTTTCTTCTTCGATTTTACAGGTATTGCATCAACTTCTTTATTAATATATGCAACACATTTTGAGGAGAAAATACATGACTCACAATCAGGGAAAGGAGAACAGACTAGGGCACCATACTCCATCATAGCTTGATTAAAATCACCTGGATTAGAAACTTTGCTTATTAGTTTTTTTCCAATTTCTCTAATATTTCTTTGCCCTTTTAATGAGTCTATCGGGGTTTTAAGTCCATAGTGTCTGGAGATTAGCCTTAAAACATTTCCATCAACAACTGGATTATACTCATTAAAGCAAATAGATGATATAGCGCTAGCAGTATAGTCCCCTATTCCATTTAACTTAATTAATTCATTATAAGTATTTGGAAATATGCCATTTAATGTATTAGTTATTTTTTTTGAAGTTTTATGAATGTTAATTGCCCTATTATAATAGCCCAGACCCTTCCACATTTTTAAGACTTCTGATTCATCTGCAGAGGAAAGACTTTCAAGGGAAGGAAACTTTTTTATAAAATTATTAAAATATTTCTCACCCTGAACTACACGAGTTTGTTGAAGAATAATTTCAGATATCCATACTCGATATGGATCAATATTTTCTCTCCATGGCAATTCTCTTTTATTATTTAGATACCATTTAACTAATTGATTTTCAAAAGACATTTGTAAAATATTCTAAGGGTAATTATATATTACTAAATCACTAATTTAAAATATAAATTTATATATTTGCTAGCCTTAAAAGCTAATTGTATAACCAATATAACAGAAAATGACAAAGGCAGATATTGTAAAAAATATATCGGATCAAACAGGAGTTGATAAAACTGATGTTCAGATGATCGCTGAAAAATTTATGGAGGAAATTAAAAATTCTCTCGAAAATAATAATAACGTTTACTTAAGAGGGTTTGGTAGTTTTATAATTAAGACCAGAGCAGAAAAAACAGGTAGAAATATATCAAAAAACACTGCTGTTATTATTCCTGCTCATAATATTCCTGCATTTAAACCTTCGAAAACTTTTGTCAAATCTGTAAAACAAAATGTGCCAGTTGGCTAATTTTAAAACTAGATAGATATGCCTAGCGGTAAAAAAAGAAAAAGACATAAGGTTGCTACTCACAAGAGAAAAAAAAGAGCGAGAGCAAACCGACATAAGAAAAAATAGTGTTCGGGATTACACTCTAAACATTTCCCAAAGTTCTTTGAAATAACGTATAACGAAAGTTATATTATTATTGAAAAATGTTTAACCTTTCTACTTAACAGTAGGAATAATACTTAAAACAGTGAAAAAAGAATTGATTATAAGATCAAATTCAAGTGCTGTTGATTTTGCAATGCTCAGCGAGGGTAGACTTGTAGAGCTAGATAAAGAAGTAGGTAAAAACAAATTTTCTGTAGGTGATATTTTTGTTGCAAAAATTAGAAAAACTATTCCTGGATTAAACGCTGCATTTGTAAATGTAGGGCATGAGAAAGATGGTTTTCTTCATTATCATGACTTAGGACCTAAATTGTTATCATTATCAAAATTTGTAGATCAAATTGATACTAAAAAAGTGAAATCTTTTTCATTTAGTAAATTTGACTTTGAGAAAGATATTCCAAAAAATGGTCTTATTAAAGATTGTTTAAAAGCAAAACAAACAACTTTAGTACAAATTATCAAAGAACCAATATCTACAAAAGGTCCCAGACTGAGTTCTGAGATTTCATTAGCAGGTAGATTTATGGTTTTGATTCCCTTCTCTGAGAGAATCTCGATTTCACAAAAAATTAAAAGTCAAGATGAGAAAAAAAGACTAAAAAACTTAGTCAAGAATATTAAGCCAAAAGGTTTTGGTGTAATAATTCGTACTGTAGCAAAAAACAAATCAGTAAATGAGCTAGAAGGAGATTTAAAAGATCTTATTCTTAGATGGAAAAGACTCTGTATCAACTTAAGTAAATCAGATTCTTATCCAACTAAAATTTTAGGAGAGATAAATAGAACAACATCAAAGCTAAGAGATATATTTGATGATTCATTTTCAAATATTTATCTAGACGATCCTAACTTACATACTGAGATTAAAGACTATATAAAGCTTATAGCTCCAACAAAATCATCTATCGTTAAACTCTATAAAGGAGTAACTCCAATTTTTGAAAAATATGGAATTGAGAGACAAATTAAATCTTCATTCGGAAGAACAGTCTCTATGCAAAAAGGAGCATATCTAATAATTGAACATACAGAAGCTCTTCATGTTATTGATGTAAATAGTGGAAACAGATCAAATAAATCAAAAACACAAGAAGAGACTGCTATGGAAGTAAACTTAATTGCATCTGCTGAAATTGCCAGACAACTAAGATTAAGAGATATGGGAGGAATTATTGTAGTAGACTTTATAGACCAAACAAAAAGAGAAAACAGAAAAAAGTTGTTCGATCATTTTTGCCAAGAAATGGCAAAAGATAGAACTAAACATAAAATTCTTCCACCAAGCAAATTTGGTTTGATTCAAATTACAAGGCAAAGAATAAGGCCTGAGATGAACATCAAAACAAAAGAAGCAAATCCTAATAAGGATTTAGAAGTGGAAGCACCTATTTTATTAGTAGACAAAATCAATACTGAACTTAACAGAGTTGTTAAGAATGCGCGTTATAAAAAAGGGGCAATCTACATTCATGTGCACCCATTTGTAGCAGCGTATATAGATAAAGGTCTATTTTCATTGAAAAATAAGTGGAGTTTCAATCATAAGAGGATAATTAAAATTATCCCTCGAGACTCTTACTTATATCTTCAATATAATTTAACAGATAGTAGATCAAAAATTTTAAGATAAAATCTTTTTAAAAAACCGTTTAGAAATTCTAAACGGTTTTTTTTATATTATAATATGGAATCTTCAGTAAAAAAGAAAATAGAATACTATTGTGCATACCAAGAAAGGTGTCACCAAGAGGTCACTAATAAACTTAATAAGCTTGGCGTATTTGGTGATGATGCAGATGAATATGTTTGCTATCTAATTGATGAAAATTTTATATCTGAAACTAGGTTTTCTGAAGCATATGTTAGAGGAAAATTTAACAATAATAATTGGGGGAAGAATAAAATAATTAGAGAACTTAAATCAAGAAACATTTCGGATTGGAATATAAGTAATGCGTTAAAGCAAATAAGTGAAGTAGACTACAGTACTAAACTTAAAAAGCTATGTGTTAAACAAATTGAATTTAGTGATAAACCAAATGCTGAGTTAAAAAACAAAGTAATTAAGAGTTTATCTCTTAAAGGGTGGGAGATTAATTTAATAATTAATCAGATTAATCAACTAATAAAGTAACTTGATTATTATTCATTTCAACAGTACCAGACTCTATCTCTAATATTGTCTGCTTTTCATTAAACTCAAATTTATCTTTTACATCTTCTTGAATAGTCATCTTTCCAATAATTTTTACTTTACCCTTTGTAAGATTAGACACGATTGGTGCATGATCATTTAGTACTTGGAAATCACCATGTGATCCAGGAAAAAGAATAGATTCAACGTCTCCTTTAAATAAAGTTTGTTCTGGTGTAATTATTTCTAAGTACATTATTATTTTGTTTCTGCTAACATTTTTTCACCAGCCTCTATTGCATCTTCTATTGTTCCTTTAAGGTTAAATGCAGATTCTGGAATATGGTCAAGTTCACCATCCATAATCATATTAAATCCTTTTATAGTTTCTTTAATGTCAACAAGAACACCTGGGATACCTGTAAATTGTTCAGCAACATGGAAAGGTTGAGAAAGGAATCTTTGAACCCTTCTAGCCCTAGCAACTGCCAGTTTATCCTCTTCTGAAAGCTCTTCCATACCAAGAATAGCAATAATATCTTGTAACTCTTTATATTTCTGCAGTAACTCTTTAACTCTTTGTGCACAATTATAATGATCGTCTCCTAAAATTTCTGGAGTCAAAATTCTTGATGTAGAATCAAGAGGATCTACAGCTGGATAAATTCCAAGCTCTGAAATTTTTCTTGATAATACTGTTGTTGCATCAAGGTGAGCAAAAGTTGTAGCTGGAGCAGGATCTGTTAAATCATCTGCTGGAACATATACTGCTTGAACAGATGTAATTGAACCATTCTTTGTTGATGTAATTCTTTCTTGCATAACACCCATTTCTGTTGCTAGTGTTGGTTGGTATCCAACAGCTGAAGGCATTCTTCCTAAAAGAGCTGAAACTTCAGAACCAGCTTGTGTAAATCTAAATATATTATCTACAAAGAATAATACATCCTTTCCTTGTCCATCAGCTCCACCATCTCTAAAATATTCAGCTATAGTTAAACCTGAAAGTGCAACTCTAGCTCTTGCTCCTGGAGGCTCATTCATCTGACCAAATACAAATGTTGCTTTTGATTCTAATAATGCCTTTTTATCAACTTTACTTAAATCCCACTCACCTGCTTCCATAGATTTTTTGAATTCTTCACCATAATTAATAATACCAGACTCGATCATCTCTCTAAGTAAATCATTCCCTTCTCTTGTTCTTTCTCCAACTCCAGCAAAAACTGATAAACCACCATGACCTTTGGCAATATTATTTATTAACTCTTGAATCAATACTGTTTTTCCTACTCCAGCTCCACCAAACAGTCCAATCTTACCTCCTTTTGCATATGGTTCGATAAGATCAATAACTTTAATCCCTGTAAACAAAACTTCAGTAGAAGTTGATAACTCATCAAATGCAGGAGCATCTCTGTGAATTGACATACCATCATTCTCAGTTTTAGGTAACACTTCAAGTCCGTCAATAGGATCTCCAACCACATTAAAAAGTCTTCCATATACATCATTACCAATTGGCATTTGAATTGGATTTCCTGTAGCAACAACCTCAGTCCCTCTACTTAATCCATCTGTGGAGTCCATTGATATTGTTCTAACAATGTTTTCTCCAATATGTGATTGAACCTCTAAAACTAGAATGGTGCCGTCTTTTTTCTTTATTTCTAATGAATCATAAATCTCCGGAAGCACACTATCCTTTGATGAAAATTCTACATCAACAACCGCTCCAATTACTTTTGAAACCCTACCTATATTTTTTGACATTTTTTATGTTTATAAAATTAAAGTGCAAATATATGTTCTTGGATTAAAAATTAAAAGATAATAGCCCTTCAATTTTGATAATTTATTAAGATGGAAATTATAATTTCAAAAAAGCTTCTAAATTGTTTTAGTTCTCTTTAATTAAATACAATATATTAGCTTCTAATTTTATTATTTATGGCATCAAAATATATTGATCTTTCAACAGTAAAGTTTTTTATGAATATTGTTCAAGAATTAGAAACCGTCCTGGAAAAGGATAGGTTTGTTGATTACGATCTTGAGTCTGTGAATCTTTATGTTGAATCTGTTAAACAATTTGCAGATAGAGAGTTATTTCCATATTTCAAGGAAATGGATGAAAATCCAGCTCATTATAAAGATGGCTCGATTCATGTTCACCAACAAGTTGAAAAAATGATGAAGGAGGGTGGTTCTATGGGCTTAATTTCTGCACCATTTAATTATGAAGATGGAGGTTTACAATTACCCTTACTTGTTCATACAGCTGCTAACTATATTTTAGATGCTGCCAATAACCATTTACCTGGTTATTCTGGTCTTACTTCAGGAGCTGCCGAGCTAATTGTAGAATTTGCCAGTAAAGATCTTAAAGAAAAATATACACCTAAAATGCTTACAGGTGAATGGGGTGGAACTATGTGTTTAACTGAACCACAAGCAGGAAGCTCATTATCAGATATAGTGACAAAGGCAACTCCAATTGAGGATGGTAAGTATAAAATTAGTGGTCAAAAAATATTCATTTCTGGAGGAGATCATCAGTATGCTGATAATATAGTTCATTTATTATTAGCTAGAATAGATGGAGCTCCAGCTGGGACAAAGGGAATTTCATTATTTGTGGTGCCAAAAATGAGGATACAGGATAATGGGGAGCTTTTATTTAATGATGTTACTACTGTTGCTGATTTTGAAAAAATGGGTCAAAAAGGGTATTGTACAACTCATCTTAGTTTTGGAGATAAAGATGATTGTCAAGGTTATCTTGTCGGTGAGGAAAATAAGGGTTTAAATTATATGTTTCTAATGATGAATGGTGCTCGTATTGCTGTTGGTAGGGGAGCATCAGCTATTGCTTGTGGTGCTTATTACGCTTCACTTGAATATGCCAACGAACGTCCTCAGGGTCGAAAGCTTTCATCAGATGGAACTAAGAATTTAAAAGATAAACAAAGTTTAATTATTGAACATCCAGATGTAAGACGAATGCTTCTACTTCAAAAGTCAATGGTTGAGGGTTCTATGAACTTGATTTTTAAAGCTGCAAAATATTATGATCTCCAACATAACAGCACTGATGATAAAGAAAAACATAAGTATCATACTTTATTGGAAATGATAATTCCTGTCGTTAAAACTTATCCTTCGGAGGCTGGTATTTACTCTATCAATAATGGCCTTCAAGTTCTTGGAGGGTATGGTTTTTGTTCAGATTTTATTCTACAGCAATATTATCGTGATATAAGAATCTCTTCAATATATGAGGGTACTACAGGAATCCAATCACAAGATCTTCTTGGAAGAAAAATGATGTTAAATAATGGTGAAGGCGCTAAACTGTTATTAGATGAAATTAAAATGACAATTGAAAAGGCAGATCAAGATGATGAATTAAAAAAATGGGCCTCCTCTTTAAATGATCAACTAGATCAAAGTCAAAAGATATTATTTCATCTTATGCCATTTGCATTAAAAGGAGATTATGAAAGATTTTTAGCTGATGCATCAATTTTTATGGAGTTCTTCAGTCTAATTCTTGTTGGTTGGTCTTGGCTAGAAATTGGTGTGGCTACTAAGTATGCTTTATCAAGTAGCAATAGTACTTTAGATTCAAAATTCTATCAAGGTAAGTTAGATGCTTTAGAGTATTTTTATGTTTATGAGCTGCCTAAAACAAAAGGGCTTGCAGAAATTCTTCTTCATCCTTCTTCAGTTACAATAAAAAAGAAAGATAAAGTGATTAATTAAAATTCAATCTTTTGTTTCTCTATTGATGTTTTTGCCATTCTTGCATATGCTTGAACAACAAAATTTAGATGTTTAAACCTTGGATCCTTTGTTAAGCCCTTTTCGTATCTAAAATATATTTGTTGAACAATAACCGCTATTTTAAAAAGGCCAAAAACAAAATAAAACACAATATTTTCAATCTCATCTCCAAACTTTTGGGAATACATTTCTAAAATTTCACCTCTCTTTGGATTGTTTTGTTCGGAGGTAATATTCAGGTTTATTTCTCTCATATAATCAGGATCGTCTTTATTTATCCAATATGCAAGTGTGGTGCCTAAATCCATAAAAGGATCTCCTGTAGTACACATTTCCCAGTCAAGAACTGAAGTTACCGATAAAGTTTTTGAGTCAAGAACCAAATTATCGTATTTAAAATCATTGTGAATTAATGAAACATAAGGTGATTCTTTAATATTGTTGTTTAACCAATCCATGACAAAGTTTATTTCAGGAATATCATGGGTTTTTGAGTTTTGATATCTCTTTGTCCATCCCTTAACTTGCCGATCACAATATCCAACTGGTCTTCCAAATTCGCTGAGACCTATTTTTTCAATTTCTAATTTATGAAGCTCAACAAATGTGTCGACAAACTCAGATGCTATAAAATCATATTCTGTTTTTGTTGTTAGTATTTTTTTAAAATTATTACTCCTTAATACTGTTCCCCTAATTCTTTCCATTATATAGAAATCAGATCCTATAATGTTGATGTCATTACAATAATGAAGTGGTATAGGTGATTTTTTATAATTGTTTTTAAGCGCAGATAAAACTTTATATTCTCTGCTCATGTCATGACCTGATTTAACTTTTGCTCCAATTGGGGGTTTTCTAAGTATGTATTCTTTTTGATTAGATTTAATTAAATACGTAAGATTAGAAAAGCCTGACGGAAATTGAAGAATTTCAAAATCACTTTTACTTATATCTAAAAAATTTGATAAATAATTAGAAAGTTCTGCATTATCAAGCTCTTCGCCTTCTCTTATTTTTGTTGGATTGTCATTAAATGTTTCTGACATTATGGATTTGAATAATGAGCTTTATTTTTTATAAGATTTTAAAATAAGTCTAGCCAATCGGCTTTTATGAACCTCATCTGCCCCATCATATATTCTTGCAGCTCTTTCATGCCTATAATAAGATGATAAAATTATATCATCTGTAACACCTAATGCTCCATGGACCTGAATTGCATAGTCAACAACTTTTTGAAGTACATTAGCGCAATAAAATTTAATGATAGATATTTCTGATCTTGTTTTATATGTTCCCTGAGAATCAATTTTTTTGGCAGCGTCTTGCACAAGTAATCTTGCAGCATTTATCTCGGCTCTTGACTCTGCAATCCAGTTTTGGATAGTCTGTTTTTCTGACAACATTACTCCTGGAGCTATTTCTCTCGAAACTGCTCTTTCACACATGAGATTAAACGCTCTTTCACACATTCCAATCCACCTCATACAATGATGAATTCTTCCAGGCCCTAATCGTTTTTGTGCAATTGCAAAGCCTTCCCCTTCGGATCCTAAAACATTTGTGATTGGAACTGAAACGTTATTAAATTTAATTTCCGCATGACTTTCCCATCCTGCCCCTGGATGCCCCATGATTGAAACATTTCTAACAAATTCAACGCCTTCTGTTTTCAATGGAACAATAATTTGACTAGCTTTTTTATGAACATCCTCTCCTTCTGGATCAGTTACTACCATAACTATTGCAAAAAATGCTCCGTCAAAACTTGAGGTAAACCATTTATGTCCGTTTATAATATAGTTTCCATTTTCTTTTTTTGCAATTGTACCCATCCTTGTTGGGTTTGAGCCAGCATAATTAGGCTCTGTCATTGCAAAACAACTTCTAATTTTTCCTTCTAAAAGTGGTTGAAGATATTTTTCCTTTTGTTCTTTAGTTCCCGTCTCAATTAAAACTTCCATGTTACCAGCATCAGGGGCTTGGCAATTAAAAACATAAAATCCATAGGGACTTGCACCAAGTATCTCGCTAACCTCACCATGTTGTTCTAATGTTAAACCTAAGCCTCCATATTCTTTAGAAACCTGGGGCAGCCAAAACCCCATCTCTTTAACCTTATCTCTTAATTCGTTTAGTTTGGGTAATTTTTCACTCCACTCAGAATTAACAATCCATGGTTCAAGCGAAATCAACTCATTATCAATAAATGTTTTAATTTTTTGTTTTACTTCTTTAAAGTTCATTTTTAATACTTAAATAAGTTTAATTTTTAGTTTGGAAGTGAATATATCAATGAAATTATCTCAGCTACACAAACAGGCTTATCCTCTCCTTCAACTTCAAATATAATTTTTAATGTATATTTTGCTCCACCTGAAACCTCCTCAATATTTGTTAAGGATACCTTACCTCTAAATTTTGAATCTGCAGGAGTTGCGTTTGGGAATCTTACCTTCTCAAGTCCGTAGTTTACTGCTAATGCTATGTTATTAAGTTTTAGTGTTTGAAAAACAACCTGTGATGCATAGGATAGTACATGAAAACCATGTGCTATAGTTTTTTTATAAGGTGAGTATTTTGCAGCTTTTTCTTGATCTATGTGAATCCACTGTTTGTCTTGAGTTAATTCTGCAAATGAATTTACTTTCTCTTGTGACATTTCAAACCACTCGGAAATACCAATTTCCTTTCCAAGGTATTTGTTTAGATCTTCTAAATTTTCTATTTCTGTTGAATAAGGTTTTTCCATAAAATAAATTAATTAATCATGTATCCTCCATCTATATTAAATGTCTCTCCTGTTGTATAACTTGATGCCTGAGAAGCAAGATAGACAGCAATCCCTGAAATTTCTTCTGGTTCAGCTGCTTTCCTAATTGGTAAATCTTTCAACCATAATTCTAACATCTCTTCGTTTTGCCATAAAGCAGAACTTAATTTTGTTTTTATTAATCCTGGGCATATTGCATTAGACCTGATGCCATACTTACCCCACTCTTTTGCTTGAGATTTAGTTAACATACTAATTGCAGCTTTACTAATTGAATACACTCCTAGTCCTTTATCTGGCTTATGTCCTTCAACAGAAGAAATATTTATTATAGAGCCAGATTTGTTGTTTTTCATATGCTTCATTGCCATATTAGAAAGCTTAAATGCGGCTTTTACATTAATATCCATTATTTTATTAAAAAGCTTTTCATCCGCATTTTCAAGTCTATCAAAAACAGGATTTATTCCTGCATTATTAACTAGTATATCTATTTTATCATATTTTTTTATTGTTGTGTCAATAAGGTTTTTCAAGTGATCTTCTTCTCCAACATGACATTCACATGCAAGTGCATTATGTCCATTTTTTGTTATTTTATTGGCTATTTCATCTACTGCTTCTTTTGATCTACTGCTAACAACTACGCTTGCTCCAAATTCTGCAAGTGCCTCTGCAATTGACGCACCAATACCTCTGCTTGCTCCTGTAACAATTGCAACCTTGCCTGATAAATCAAATAGTTTTGTATATTTTTTTGTCATTTTAAATACAATTATGTGAACGTAATATACTAATTGATTTAATTATCCTTATAAGAATGTAAAATAAATACAGAAAAAGATTTTTTGATAAAGTTTAATGAGGTTGTATGTTTTTATAGATGAAAATATTCTTATATATTTAGTAAAAACTGATCTTTAATAAATAAGATAAAGAACGGAAAATAATAAAAATCAAATAATTATGAGTGCAAATCAAGAGCCATTTGAACTTAACTTTTACAAATGGGAAAAAGAGTTTAAAGATAAGCCATACCTAAGACAACCTATAGGTGAAGAATGGGAAGAATATACATGGGGTCAAGTTGGAGATATGGCCAGAAGATTAGCCTCTGGGCTTAAATCTCTTAATCTAAGAGAGGGTGCACATATAGGGATTTATTCGAAGAATTGTAGAGAATGGATTATTTCAGACCTAGCCATTGTAATGGCTGGATATGTTTCAGTTCCTTTCTTTCCCTCTTTAAATGGCAAAGAACTTGCATACATAATGGATTATGGAGATGTTGATGCACTTTTTTTAGGTAAAATTGAGACATGGGATGATATTAAAAATGACTTGCCTAAAGACATGCCTATGATTACGTTTCCTAATTATGCTGGCTGTTCAAATGTTGATGTAGGTCATAAATGGCATGAATTTATCGATAAGCATGAACCGATAACCAACCCTCATAATCCAAAATTATCTGATTTATGGACAATAATTTTTACCTCTGGTACGACAGGAAATCCAAAAGGAGTTATGCTAACTTATCAAGCAATTGATGGAATCAAAGTTGTATTAGATGACCCTAATAATCCGTTGGGAATTAAACATGATGGTAATAATGATTTTATATCTTATCTTCCACTAAACCACATTTTTGAAAGAGTAGTTATTGAATGGACATCATTTAGATATGGTGGGACCATTTCATTTGTAGAGTCGATAGAAAAGTTTGGACAAAATCTTAAAGATGTTCAACCACATGTTTTCGCTGCTGCTCCAAGAGTGTGGACAAAACTTCAAATGGGTATTCTGTCTAAATTTCCTCAGAAAAAATTAGATACATTACTTAAAATTCCATTATTATCAGGACTACTTAAAAAACTTTTAAAGAAAGGACTTGGGTTTAGTAGATCTAGAGTAACTGTGTCTGGTTCAGCTCCAATGCCTGTAGAATTAATTGAATGGTTTAGAAAGATTGGTGTATATATAACCAATGGATATGGAATGACTGAGAACTGTGCAATATGTAGCTCTGTTGATGGAAAAGACTTTGGAAAGTTAAATACTGTTGGGAAGCCTCAAAAAGGGGTTGAACTTAAAATTGATGAGGAAACAGGTGAAATACTTATGCGAGGACCATTCGTAATGGTTGGTTATTATAAAAATGAGGAGTTATCAAATCAAACATTAAGAGGAGGATGGCTTCACACAGGAGATAAAGGTTTCTTAGATGATGATGGATATTTACATATAACTGGAAGAGTAGCTGATAGTTTTAAAACTTCAAAAGGAGAGTACATCGAGCCACTTACTTTGGAACAATATTTTGTTAATATTAATGAAATAGAAGAAGTTTGTGTTGTTGGTCTTGGAATTGCTCAGCCCCTTTGTCTAATTCAGTTGTCCGAAATTGGTAAAAAAGCTTCAAAAGAGGCTCTGTCAAAAATGTTAACCGAAACACTTAATACAGCTAATAACGAGCTTGTTAACTATAAAAAAATATCAACATTGATAGTTGTAAAAGACGAGTGGAATCAAGAAAATGGTATTGTTGGACCAACTCAAAAACTTAAAAGAGGGGCTATTGAAGATCTTTACTCTGGAAGCTACCTTAAATGGCATGAATCAAATGAAAAATTAATCTTTGAATCATCGTCAAATCAGTCCCAAAGATTTGATTCATACTCATAAGACTAATTCCAATCATAGTTAATGATATCACCTGCATTTGGTAGGTGAAAAAAATTATATTAACTTGAATTCAAATCAGATCAAGTATTATGGGTCTCTAGCCTGTTTTTACTGGCCTTTCCACCATACTTGCATTAAATTATATAAACTAGTTATAGAAAAGAATTATCTTTGACGTAACAAAACCTAATTAATATGAAAAATATTTTAAACAAGTATTATTTGGCCTTTATGGCTGTAATTCTATTTGGTAGTGTTTATTCACAAACTCAAATATCTGGTTCAGTGATGGATTCGGATAGCATGGAAGCAATTCCTGGAGTAAACGTTATCATTGATGGCACAAACATTGGAACTGTTACAGATTTCGATGGAAATTTTGTCATTAATACAAGTCAAGGTGCTCCCTTAACTCTTATTGTAAGCTATATGGGATATAGTGCAGAAAGAGTTGATGTGACATCTGCAAGTCAAAATATAAATGTAATGCTTAGCGCAGGACAAAACCTTGAAGAGGTTATTATTTCTGCATCAAGAAGTGCTCAAAAAGTTACTGATGCTCCTGCATCCGTTAGTGTAATTTCTTCTAGGCAAATTGAAAATTCAGCTCAAGTTGCTGAGCCTTCAAGAATTCTTGTATCTGTGCCTGGTGTTCAAATACAACAACAAACTGCAAACTCTCTTAATGTTGAAATGAGAGCTGGATCCGGAGTTTTCGGAACATCTACTTATATAATGAGAGATAATAGAGGATTAATAACTCCTGCTGCAGGAACTTTCTTTAGTTTCCAGCAAGGTCTTTCTAACTTAGATTTAGCCTCTGTTGAAATAGTTAGAGGTGCTGCAGGTGTATTATATGGGCCTGGTGTAACGTCGGGTGTAGTTCACTTTAGATCAAAAAGTCCTATTGATTATACTGGTAATGCTGTTTCAATGTGGGGTGGAGATCTAAATACTTTTGGTTCAGAGTTTAGAATTGCGAGAGCAAATGATGATAAGACTTTTGGGTGGAAAATTAATGCTAGACTAAATTCTGGTGATGATTTTACGTATGATGATGAAGCTTCATTAGCTGCTAACGTCGGTGGAATAAAAAGTATAATTAGACAACCTGTTATTACAAATATGGCAGTTGACCCTCTTTTATCTCAAAATGGATCTGTACTTTATGACTTTACAGGAGGAAACTCTATTATAGATAACTATAGCAATGTTGCTATTGACACAAATTTAGAGTGGAGACCAAGTGATGATACAAATTATCAAGTTAGTGCAGGTATGACTAATGGTGGTGGTCTATTCTTTCAAGACTTAGGTATTGGGTATGCTGATGGTAGTACATATTGGGGTCAAGTTCAGGCTACAATGGGTAACTGGTATGCTCAAGCTTTTATAGACCATAATGATGGTGGTGGAACAGATAATCCAACATTCTTGTATGGTACAGGTTTACGTCAGGTAGCCAAAAGAACAACAATGGAAGCTCAAATTCAGTACAACTTTGATATGCCTTGGCTGTTTGATTCAGAATGGACTGTAGGATATGATTATAGAAATACTGATTCTGACTCTGAATATACTCTATGGGGAAGAAATGAAGATTCTGATGACTATATAACCAATGGTATTTATGGTCAAGGAACTCTAACAATGTCTGAAAAAGTAGACCTTGTAGTTGCTGGTAGATATGATCAAGCTAGTTTTATTAGCGCAGGAGAATTTGCTCCTAGAGCAGCTCTTGTATATAAGCCTTCTGAGAAAACGACTTGGAGACTTGCCTATAACAAAGCTTTATCTGGACCTAGTGCGCTTCAAATGTATATTGACTTCCCAGTAAATGTTCCGGCACCTGGAGTTTTAGATGCATGGTTAAGTGGACAAAGTACTGCACAGCGTTTTGCTGATCCAGCAAGCCAAGTAATTGATTTAGCAGGGATTCCTGTTGATATTCCTGTTTCAGCTGCAGGTGGTGGATTACCACTCGCTATACCATATGGTGCTGTTGCTGGTGCTTCTCTTGCAGGTTTATATGCACAGGCTCCTACGCTTCAACCTTTATTAACACCATTTTTTGCAAGTTATATGGGACCGTCTGGTGGCTCAGGGATTTTAGCTCCTTATGATTTATTCGAACCTACTCAGACTACTGGTAACAGAAATACAAGAACTGGAAGATTCAGCTCTGTAGAAAACTTTGAATTAGGGTTTACTAGTGTTATTGGTAAAAAGTTAAAAATTAGTGCTGATATATATTCTTATGTAAACACTGGATTTACAAACTTTAGTGCAATCGGAGATGCATATGCATTAGTTGGTTCAGATATACCAGGAGATTTAGGAGCAGCTGTTGCTGCTGATGCTACTGCGTATGTTACTGGTGCTATAACTGCTGTTACAACTCAGACTTATCAAGGGCTTGCTGCACAGTTAGGTTTACCTTATAGTGTTGTTGCCTCTGGTGCTCTTGCAGGTGCGGGTGTACCTTCACTTGACGCTTCAATTGCAGGTGGTGTAGCTCAAACTTTAGGTGGAATTAACAGTGCATTTAATGCGGGTGGTCAAGGTTTCGTTGGTCTATTAGGTCCATTATTTGGAGCGATAGGTGCTGTTGAATCTGATAGAGTTCCTCAAGGAGATGGAATTACTCACATTACAACAGGATATATTACTCAAGGAGATGCTAAAAGATCACACTTTGGTGGAGATTTAAGCATGGATTACTTTGCTAACTCTGACTTAAGACTTTGGGCAAATGCTTCATGGTTAAGTCAAAACGAGTGGATTCCTGGAGAAGATAATGATGATGATTTACTTAATACATCATATCTAAATGCTCCTATGTGGAAATATAGAATGGGTATGGACTATACTCCTCTAAGTGGTATTAACTTCTCAGTTTCATTCCAACATGATGATAAATTTAGATCAGTTCAAGGTTTCTGGAATGGTATGGTAGAAGCTAAAAACTTAATTGATATGAGTATAGGATATAGATTTAGTCCAGGTATGAGATTTGATGTATCTGCTACAAACCTAACGGATAATCCTTACAAGACATATCCAAATTTACCAACTATTAGAAGAAGAGTCTTAGGTAAACTAACTCTTAACTTCTAGATAATCACAATTTTATCATAAAAAGAGCAACTTTGGTTGCTCTTTTTTTTTGCATAAACTTTTATGTAACTATATTTGATTTTTGCCCGTTAAAATGAAAAAAGTAGGTATTGATTCTCTTGCGTATTATGTTCCTTCTCTTTATGTAGATATTGAGGAGTTGGCTGCTAAAAGGGATATTTCAGCTGAAAAATTAGTAAAAGGTTTGGGGTTAAAAAAAATGGCAACTCCTGATTATGACGAAGATTCTGCTTCAATTGCAGCGAACTCCTTGTTTCGTTTAATCAAAGAAAACAATATTGATCCAAGAGAAGTTGGAAGAGTATACTTAGGAACAGAAAGTGGTGTTGATTCTTCTAAACCTACATCATCATATGTTGTAGAGATATTAGAAGAGGTGTTTTCAGAACAGTACGGTGAAAGATGTTTTAAGAACTGTGATATAGTTGATCTTACTTTTGCTTGTGCAGGAGCTGTAGATGCGCTTCAAAACTGTTGTGACTGGGTTAGAAATGGTGAAAACAGAAAAGCAATTGTTATAGCTTCAGATATAGCAAAATATGAACTAAACTCCACTGGAGAGTATACCCAGGGAGCTGGATCAGTATCTATGTTGATTTGTGAAAATCCTTCAATTATTTCTTTCAATGGGTCGTGGGGTGTTTCAACAAAAGGTATTGGCGACTTTTTTAAACCTAGAAGAACTTTTAAACGATCTAATATTCTTGTTGAAGCTGCAAAACTTCTTAATAAAGAGATTTCTTCAAATGAAGCTGAAACATTACTTGCAAATTCTGATTCTAAATTTTGGTCAGATTCAAATGAAATAGTTGAAGTTTATAAAGAAGAACCAATATTTGAAGGTCAATTTTCTAATGAAAGCTACCAAGAAAGAGTTTATGAGGCAATTGAAAATTTTAATGAACAGAATAAGAGAAATATATTAAGTGACTGGGAAAATATAATTTTTCACCTACCATATGCATTTCATGGAAGAAGAATGATAATAAATAAGTGGTTAGATTGGATGAATGAAAATGACAGAATTGATGAGATTTATTCAGAGATTGGAAAACCAGAATCTAATCAAGATAAAGATTGGTTGAAAAAAGTATCTAAATCTAATCTTTATAAAAACTTTGTAGAAGATAAGATAGCTCCAGGTGAGATGGCTTCTTCGGAAATCGGTAACATGTATACTGCTTCTATATTTATGTCCCTAATAAGTTCGCTCGTTGATGCTAGCAATAATGACAAAAAATTTGAAGATAAAAAAATTGGATTCATTAGTTATGGGAGTGGCTCCAAAGCAAAAATATTTGAAGGAACTGTTCAAAAAAATTGGATTGAAAAAACAAATACTATCAAACTATTTGATGGTTTAAATAAAAGAAAAAAAATAAGTATTGATATCTACGAAAAACTTCATAACAGAAAGATAACATCAAACATAAATAATAATGACGGTGTTATAAAGCTTAATAAAATTTCTGATGGTGAGTTTACAGAAGGTCTCAGAAATTATCTTAAATATTAAATTGTAAATGAATATTCTAGTCTGTATAAGCAACGTCCCAGATACAACATCTAAAATCAATTTTGTTGAGAATGACTCTAAATTTGACTCAAATGGTGTTCAATATATTATTAATCCTAATGATGAGTTTGGTTTAACTAAGGCAGTTTGGATGAAAGAGTCCAATGGGGCTAATGTTACAGTTCTTACAGTAGGAGAACTATCTGCTGAAACTATTTTAAGAAAATGTTTAGCAATTGGAGCTGATAAGGCAATTAGAATAGACTGTGAGGCTAGTGATGCTTACTCAGTTGCAAGGGAAATTGAAGCTCATTGTCAAACAATTAATTATGATTTAATAATTTGTGGGAGAGAGTCAATTGATTACAATGGTGGTTTAGTTCCTGGACTTTTGGCAGGATTTTTAGATTATAATTTTGTAACTAATTGTGTCAGTCTTGAGATAAATAATACAAATGCAACATGTGCAAGAGAAATTTCAGGTGGAACTGAGATTAGTGAATGTGAGATTCCATTAGTAATTGGATCTCAAAAAGGGCTGGTTGAAGAAAGTGATCTAATTATTCCAAATATGAGAGGGATTATGATGGCAAGACAAAAGCCTCTTGAAGTTGTTCAAGCAAAAAACATTAATGCAAAAATTAAAGACAAAAAGTTTCATAAACCTGAAGCTAAAAGTGAGGTTAAGCTTGTTAAGCCTGATGAACTTGATAAACTTATCGATTACCTAGAAAACGAAGCAAAAGTAATTTAATATGGCAGTACTTGTATATTTAGAATCCGAAGACAATAAATTTAAAAAGACAGCATATGAGGCACTTTCATATGGTAAAGCACTTGCAGATAAAATGAATGTTAAAGTGTCTGGTGTAGTTTTTAATTGTACTGATTCAGATAGTTTAAAGAAATATGGTGCAGATAAAATAATAACAATAAACGATACTGATTTTGAAGAATTCTCTTCAAAGAAATATTCTCATGCACTTTCACAAGTAATAAAATCTGAAAACTCTTCAGACGTGATTCTATCTTCATCTGCGAACTCAAAATTTATAGGAGCTCACCTCTCTGGTATTATGGATACGTCTTTTGTATCTAATGTAATTGATCTTCCAGAAAGTATAAATCCATTTGTTGTTAAAAGAACATGTTTTACAAACAAAGCTTTTTCTTCGACAGAAATGATTAGTGATCTAAGAATTATTGGAGTTTCCTCAAATTCTTTTGGATTGATTGAAAATATGAATGATGCATCAGTAGAAACATTTAATGTAGAAAAGGTTGAATCAAATCAAAGAATTTTAAAAATAGAGAAAGAAACAGGTAGTGTTACTATTGCTGATGCTGATGTTGTAGTTTCAGCCGGAAGAGGTCTTAAGGGACCTGAAAACTGGGAAATGATTGAAACATTAGCTGATACTCTTGGTGCTGCAACGGCTTGCTCTAAACCTGTTTCCGATATGGGTTGGAGACCACATAGCGAACATGTAGGACAAACCGGTAAGCCAGTTTCTTCTAATCTCTATATAGCAATAGGTATATCGGGTGCGATTCAACATCTTGCTGGAATAAATTCTTCTAAAGTAAAAGTTGTAATTAATAATGATCCTGAAGCTCCTTTCTTCAAAGCAGCTGATTATGGTGTGGTTGGTGATGCCTTTGAGGTAGTCCCTACATTAATTGAGAAACTTAAGGCTAGATAATAATTTTCTCTTATATAAATTAATAAATCAATAGTTTTTTATTATACACAAGGGTTATAAGAGAAAAT
>Ga0233438_10000256_pt1 | contig 73738 bp, 71 predicted proteins | sample SI_123_September_FD_182720 | JGI IMG/M metagenome (GOLD analysis project Ga0233438, IMG submission 182720) | Seawater microbial communities from Saanich Inlet, British Columbia, Canada - SI_123_September2016_10_MG | ecosystem: Environmental > Aquatic > Marine > Inlet | place: Canada: British... | reverse complement strand
TAAAGAAACCTATGAGCGATTCACTTCCCCTTCCGCAAAACGCATGGCCCGAGCTGCACCCCGGCTGGGTTTGGCTCTGTGGTGCGGGACCTGGCGATCCTGGTCTTCTTACGCTGCATGGGCTCAACGCATTGCGCCAGGCCGATGTGGTGGTCTATGACGCTTTGGTTGGCGAGGATATTTTATCCTGGGCGGGGGATGCGGAGCTGATCTATGCGGGCAAGCGGGGCGGCAAGCCGTCGGCAAAACAGCGCGATATCTCCTTGCATTTGGTGGAGCTGGCCCGCGCGGGCAAACGCGTGCTGCGACTCAAAGGGGGCGATCCATTCGTCTTTGGCCGCGGTGGTGAAGAGGCGCAAACTCTGGTGCAACATGGGGTGCCGATCCGCATAATTCCCGGCATATCTGCCGGTATCGGCGGATTGGCCTATGCGGGCATTCCCGTGACCCACCGAGACGTCAACCAATCGGTCACATTTGTGACCGGCCATGATCAAACCGGGGACGCGCCCGGATCCCTCGATTGGAGCGCCATTGCCCAGGGCAGCCAAGTCATCGTGATCTACATGGGCATGAAACATATCGCCCAAATCGTCCAACGATTGATAGCCGCTGGCCGCAGCCCTTCGGAGCCTTTGGCCTTTGTCACCTCTGCCACTTTGGACCATCAAAATGTCGTCGAAAGCACGCTCGGCACAGCTGTGGATGATGCCAAAGCCGCTGGGGTTGAGCCGCCCGCTATCATCTGTATCGGGCGTTCCGTGCTTATGCGGCAAGTCTTGGATTGGCGCTCTTTAGAGGCCGGTGCCGCACCGCGCAATCTGGATCCTTTGGATCGTGGACGCCCTGCGGAAAGCGCATGAGCCGCTTTATGATTGCCGCGCCAAGCTCGGGCGCAGGTAAAACCACAGTCACGCTTGCGGTCATGCGGCTTTTGCAGCGCGCGCAGATAGAGTTTCAGCCAGCAAAATCGGGCCCTGATTATATTGATCCTGGCTTTCATTGCGTGGCCGCCGGCAGGGCTTCTGTGAACCTCGATGCCTGGGCCATGCCCGCCGATCTGATCCACAGCCTGGCCGGGTCGGGCGGCTTGGTGGTCGAGGCCGCTATGGGGTTGTTTGATGGCGCTGGCAAGGCTGGTCAAGGTTCGGCCGCAGATTTGGCTCACATTTTAAAAATCCCGGTGCTCTTGGTTTTAGATGCCGCCAAAACCGCCCATTCGATTGCCGCGCTGGTGGCCGGGTTCAGGGATTTTGATCCGAGGGTGAAAGTGGCCGGTGTAATTCTCAACCGCGTCGGCAGCCCACGCCACCTCGATATGCTGACGCAGGCCTTGGACCGGCAGAATATCAAAATATTCGGACATTTAATGCGCTCCGAGGCCTTTGCCCTGCCGGAACGGCATTTGGGCCTGGTTCAAGCCGGTGAAATAGATCAGCTGGACACTTGGATCGACCATGTAGCCGCAGCGCTGCACCCCAGCTTGGATTTGGAAGCTCTTACACAGCTCAGCGGACCGGCCTGCGCGCCCCAAATCACCCTGCCCGTGCCACCGGCCCAGCATATCGCCATTGCTGCCGACCGCGCTTTCGCCTTTTGCTATCCGCACCAATTGAAAAGCTGGCGAGACGCTGGGGCGCAGCTGTCGTTTTTCTCACCATTGGCCGATGAGCCAGCGCCCAAAACGGCGCAGTATATTTTCCTGCCCGGCGGCTATCCGGAGCTTCATGCCGGGCAATTGGCCGGTGCAGCAGGGTTCAAAGCCTCGCTTGCGCGCCATGCGGCGATCGGAACACCCATATATGGCGAATGTGGCGGCTATATGGTTCTGGGCAAGGGGCTGATAGATGCGAAGGGGATACGCCACAAGATGCTCGGGCTTTTGCCTCTGGAAACCAGTTTTCAGCAGCGCAAATTGCATCTGGGATATCGTCAATTGACACCTTTAAGCCACCATTTCCACGCGCCCGTGAGGGCGCATGAATTTCATTATGCCAGCACATTAAAAGCCGATGGCCCCGCTCTCTTTGCGGCAAAAGATGCAGATCACGCCGATTTGGGCGAAATGGGGTTGCACCTCGGGCGCACTTGCGGTTCCTTTGCTCATATAATTGCAAGCCACTGACACCCAAAGGATTCTAACATGACCCAAGCCCTCCCGGACGACCGTCTGGCCAAGCGCAATGTGGCCGTCCTCGTCGCCGCTCAGGCTATTTTAGGCGGGCAGTTGCCAATGATGTTTGTTGTCGCTGGCTTGGCGGGCGGTATGTTAACGGGCAACCCGTGTTTCGCGACCTTGCCTATTTCTTTAATCGTTTTTGGGTCGATGATGACAGCGCCCTGGCTCGCGCCTTTGATGCAGCGATACGGCCGCAAAACCGGATTTTTTATCGGAGCCTTGGCCGGGGCATTGGGTGCAGCCGTTTCGGCCTATGGGCTCTATGTCTCTTCCTTTGCGATATTCCTTCTCGGGTCTTTGCTATCAGGCATTTACATGTCTGCGCAGGGGTTTTACCGATTTGCCGCAACCGACACAGCCTCGGACAGTTTCCGCCCGAAGGCCATTTCCTTGGTTATGGCAGGCGGGTTGATCTCAGCTATCTTTGGCCCGCAGCTGAATAAATTGGTGCAGGATGCCTCTGTTTTTCCGTTTCTCGGCAGCTACATGGCCATCATCGCGCTGAACTTGGTGGGCATGTTTCTCTTTTTGCTGTTGCGCCTGCCCAGTGGCACGTCGCAAGAACCAAACGCGAGCCCGGCCCTCGCGCCGCGCAGCCATTTGCAGCTGATGCGCGATCCGTCCATCTTGGTCGCGATTGCCTGCGGTATGGTGGCCTATTCCTTGATGAATTTGGTCATGACCTCAACACCTCTTGCCGTTGTTGGCTGTGGTTTAAGCAAGAACAACGCCAATGATATTGTCTCGGCCCATGTGGTGGCGATGTATCTGCCATCGTTCTTTACCGGCCATCTCATCAATCGGTTTGGTGTCGAAAAAATTATGGGCTTGGGCCTGCTGATCCTTGGATCGGCTGGGCTCGTGGCCTTGAGCGGAATGGAGCTGGAGCATTTCTATACTGCGCTCATTCTCCTCGGGATCGGCTGGAATTTCGGCTTCATTGGTGCCACCACCCTGCTGACCCGTGCCCATGCCCCGCATGAAAGAGGCCGGGTGCAAGGGATGAATGACGCCATCGTCTTTGGCTGCGTCACCATCGCCTCAATCGCTTCGGGTGGGTTGATGAATTGCAGCGGCGGCTCTGTGGTGCAGGGTTGGGCCGCTGTCAATTACGCGATGGTGCCGTTTCTATTGCTGGCCGGCACGGCCTTGCTTTGGCTGATCATGACACATAAGCGCGCCATATAGACCGGAGTTTACCCGCAGCGCCAAGCCCACCACCCCCGCGCGAGGGCCGTGCCCATGCGAAACTCGGGAATCGCTCCAATTTCTACGGCGCCTGGATTTTTCCGCACGAATCCCAATGTCCTGCGACAATGGGCCGTTTCGATCAATGCCGGTGAGGGAATGAACTCACCTGTCATATCCAGCGCTTGAATGCAGAGCTCTCGGTAAATGTGCACCTTTTGATCTTCCGCCCAAACAGGTGTCTTACGCGCAATCAACTCGGGCACACCGCGTAAAAACCGCGCCAGCCCCAATTGCGTTGCATGGGCATGCAGCGCTGAGAGATCTTCGGGCAAATCATCCAACGCCTCAAGCGCCGCAATCATAGGCCCCAGCGTGATCGTCCTCACATGGGCTAAAAGATCCGCCGCGGTGGTGAAGCCCTCTTTGTAGATGTCCCAACGGCGCGCCAAAACCATCGCGTCCAGCGCCTCGGCCCCCTTTGGGCCCAAGATTGGCGCCAAAGCATCGACCACCTCATGTTTGCGCGGCGCGCCGGCCTCTATTTCTTCAAATATATCACGCCACCATTGCAGGCGCATTTCTGCAATCATGGGCTCTTGGGTCAACCATGGCGCCCGCGCGACCTCAATAGACGCGGCATAAATCGGCAAAAGTACCGCGCGCGCGGCAAAGGGTGCCGCCATAGCGGCAGCGAAGCGTTCGGGATCCGCGCGCGCGACCAAATTGGCACAAGCCTGAAGGCTCATCCGAGTAAATCCGGGTTGAAGGCCTCGGTAATCACCGCTTCGGACAGGCCGCCGGGCTTATCCACGACCTCCACCCCCGCGGCGCTTAATTGCCCGCGTATGGCGTCCGCCGCGGCAAAATCCCGCGCCGCCTTGGCTTGTCTGCGCGCTTCAATGAGCGCCTCCACCCGCAAAGCCGCATCGCCGCCCGCCTGTTTGGGACGCCACCAAGTCTCATCCCTGCCCAAAAGGCCCAAAAATTGGCCAGCTGCCAAAAGTGCCGCAGCATCGCCGCTTTTGGCCAATTCATGCAATCTTGCCAAAGCCCCCGGCGTGTTCAGATCATTGGCCACATGGGCAAGAACAGTGTCATCCAAAGCGGAAGGCTCGACCCCTTGCACCAGCTCATGCCACTTGCGCAAAGTGCTGGCCGCCTCATTGGCCTTGTTTTGCGTCCAATCCATCGGCTTACCATAATGGGTGGACAGGAGCACAAAGCGGATCACCTCGCCTGAAATTTCCTCATTGAGCAAATCGCGCACAGTGAAAAAATTGCCCAAAGACTTGGACATTTTCTTGCCTTCGACTTGCAACATTTCATTATGCATCCAAATCTGCGCAAAACTGCCCTCAGGATGGGCACAGCAGCTTTGCGCAATCTCATTTTCATGATGCGGAAAAAGCAGATCATTGCCGCCGCCATGAATATCGAAACTATGGCCAAACAGCTCGTAAGACATGGCTGAACATTCGATATGCCAACCCGGGCGTCCACGTCCCCAGGGGCTTGGCCAGCCCGGCGTTTGCGCGTCAGAGGGTTTCCAGAGAACAAAATCCATGGGATCGCGCTTATAGGGGGCCACTTCCACCCTTGCGCCCGCAATCATGTCATCCACGCTTCGCCCCGATAGCGCACCATATTCGGGGCAACTGTTCACATCAAACAGAACATGTCCTTCGGCCGCATAGGCATGGCCCTTGGCGATGAGGTCCTCAGACATAGAGATCATTTGCGCGATGTAATCGGTCGCACGCGGCATCACCGTGGGTTCCAGCGCCGCTAAAGCCCCCATATCTTCCAAATACCAGCCAATGGTTTCTTCGGTAATCTGCCCGATATCACGCCCGGTTTCGGCTGATTTCGCGTTTATTTTATCGTCAATATCGGTGAAATTGCGCGCATAGGTGACATGGTCGGCCCCATAAACCTCGCGCAGCAAGCGAAACAGGCTATCAAATACCACAACCGCGCGGGCATTGCCCAAATGCGCACGGTCATAGACGGTTGGTCCACAGACATACATGCGCAAATTCTTGGGATCTAAGGGCACCAAAAGCTCTTTGCGGCGGGTTTTGCTATTGTGCAGCTTGATTTGGATCATCGTACATGTCCTAGAGTTACGAAAGGCATGGAAAAGAAGTGGCGGGACGCCATAACAGGGCGCGTTTCACCGCGGCGGTCATAGTATGGTCAACAACGCCAAATCATAGGGCGTCTATAGCGTTGTGCCCCCCGTCTTTCAATTGCCCAAAACCAATTTGACGAATCTATCGGCTTCAGGCCAAGTCGCGGGATGGAAATAGCACAGCGCATGACCGCCCTGACAGGCGAAGGATCCGATGGGTGGGATGTTTTTTACAAGGCTCGGGCTTTGAAAAAACAGGGCCATCCGATTGTTGAATTGACCATTGGCGAGCATGATATTCGCACCCATATGGATATTCTGGCCGCAATGGGTCGCTCCGCCAGGGGGGGCCATACAGGCTACGCAGCTGTGCCGGGCACTGAAGGGCTGCGCAACGCCGTGGCCCGCCGCATTGAAGCGCAGAGCGGCGTTCCCACAAGCGCGGAAAATATTTTGATCACGCCCGGCGGCCAATCGGCCCTATTTGCCGCCCATCTGGCGGTACTGAACCCCGGTGATACGGCGCTATATTGCGACCCCTATTACGCCACATACCCCGGCACGATCCGTGGAACTGGCGCGATAGATCAGGCCGTCCTATGCGATCCGGCCCATGATTTTCAGCCACGCGCCGCCGATTTGGAGACCGCAGCAAAGGGGGCGCGGTCGTTGCTGGTCAATTCGCCCAACAATCCGACCGGGGTGGTCTATGACCGCGCCACATGGGAGGCCATCGCGCAAACCTGTATCGCCCATGACCTATGGCTCATCTCCGATGAGGTCTATGACACCCAGGTTTGGCACGGCGCGCATATAAGCCCTCGAAGTCTTGCGGGGATGCAAGAGCGCTGCTTGGTGATTGGGTCTATGTCAAAGAGCCATGCTATGACCGGAAGCCGGATCGGATGGATTTGCGGACCGGTGCCTGTGATTGAACATCTGACCAATTTGGCGACCCATACCACCTATGGGGTGCCGGGCTATATTCAAGATGCCGCAGAGTTTGCACTCGCCCAGGGACAAGAGTTGGAGGATGAAGTGGCCGCGCCCTTCCGGCGGCGCCGGCGCATCGCCCTTGATCTCTTGGCGCAGCAAAATATCGTGCGCGCTGTGCCCTGCTCCGGCGCGATGTATCTGATGCTAGACATGCGCGCCACCGGGCTAAGCGGTGAGGCTTTCGCCCATGCGCTGCTGGATGCCCATCACATCGCCGTCATGCCGGGCGAGAGCTTTGGTCAGGCCGCCGCCGGTCACATCCGCGTGGCCATGACCGTCGACGATGACCAGTTTTCCAAGGCACTCACAGTTTTAGTGGCATTTGCCACTGAGATTGCGCAGACAAAAGTCGTTTTTGAACCATAAGTCGCAAATGGAAAAGATTGTCGGTTTGGAGTTTTTAACTCTAAGGCATGATTTCGAGATTTAACACAGTTGGCTGGGTTTTTACCCTCACGGTGCGCACAATTGGGGCGAGCCGAGGACGCGCGGCGCGTGGGCGGCCGCGGCTCTAAACGGGCCTGCTTCTTTAATCTCAACCCCACTCCTAGGACTTCCCCATGACAGATACCCAAAACCGCCGCGCTGGTGGCCGGGCCGCGCGGAAAGCGGCCAGAGCGGCGCCCCTTTCCGATGCGATGCGCCCCGTCCGCCCCGGTATGCAAGGTGGCACTTATAAACCCCTTACCCAGTTGGATATGGACCGTATCAACGAGGCGGCGCTCACCGCCCTTGAAGAGATTGGTCTGGCCGATGCGCCGCAGTCAGGCATTGATATCATGGTTGGCGCCGGCGCTATTCTTGGTGACGATGGCCGATTGCGTTACCCGCGGGCCTTGATCGAAGATATGCTGGCCAAAGCCAATCGCGAAATCACCCTGAACGCGCGCAACCCAAAACACGATCTGCATCTCGCCGAAAAGAAAGTACATTACGGCACCGCTGGGGCCGCTGTGCATATGGTTGACGTCCAAACCCGCAGTTATCGCGAATCGACCGTGCGGGATTTGCACAACGCCGCGCGCATTGTGGAGCATTTGGACAATATCCATTTCGTGCAAAGACCTATGGTGTGCCGCGATATTTTCGACAATCGAGAAATGGACCTCAACACGATATATGCCTGCGCCACTGGTACGGAAAAACACATCGGCACCTCCTTTACTGAGCCCGATTTTGTCGATGATGCTCTGGAAATGCTGCATATGATTGCTGGCGGAGAAGACAAATGGCGCGAGCGCCCCTTTGTGTCCAATTCCAATTGCTTCGTGGTGCCCCCCATGAAATTCGCGACCGAAAGCTGCCAGGTCATGGAGAAATGTATCGCCGGTGGCATGCCTGTTTTGCTGCTCAGTGCCGGGCAAGCCGGCGCTACCGCCCCTGCGCCAATCGCCGGTGCGATTGTGCAGGCCGTGGCTGAATGTTTGGCGGGATTGGTCTATGTCAACGCGATCAAGCCGGGCCATCCGGCCATATTCGGGACTTGGCCCTTCGTCTCGGATCTGCGCACGGGCGCCATGTCCGGCGGATCTGGTGAACAGGCCCTGCTCACTGCGGGCTGTGCGCAGATGCACCAATACTATGGTCTGCCTGGCGGCGCGGCGGCTGGTATTGCGGATGCGAAACTGCCCGATATGCAAGCGGGATGGGAACAGGCCATGTCGAATGTCATGGCCGGGTTGACCGGATTGAATATGGTCTATGAAGCCGCTGGCATGCATGCCTCGCTTTTGGGGTTTTGTCACGAATCTCTGATCTTAGGGGATGATTTGTTAGGACAGGCCATGCGCTGCGTGCGCGGCATTGAGGTCAGTGAAGACACAGTGGGTTTGGAGACCATGCGCGCCACCTGTTTGGGCGGGCCGGGTCACTATCTGGGTTCAGATCAAACCCTGTCTTTGATGCAAACCGAATATGTCTACCCGATCCTGGCCGATCGCAACTCCCCCAAAGAGTGGCAAGAAAAAAATCGGCCTGACCTGATCGAACAGGCCGTGCTTCGAAAAGAGGCTTTGATCGCGGCTCCAACACCGGCCGCCCTGCCGCCGGAGGTGGACGCTCAGATTCGCCAGCGCTTCAAAATTCATCTAAATTGAGCGGAAGATTGCGGGCGGATTATCCGCCCGCTTTTTCCTCAAGTTCAAGCCATAGCGCTTCTGCCTGCGCCAAAGCCTCCTGCCGCTCGAGCAAGAGTGTGGTGGCTTTATTGAATTTCACTGGCTGCTCGGTAAAGAGATTTGGCTGACCCAGTAGATCTTCTAATTTAACAATTTCAGCTTCCATGCGCGCAATTTCAGCAGGCAAAGCCTCCAGGCGATGTTTTTCGGTGAAGGACAAAGCGGTTTTCGCCCCCGCCGTCTCCGCCTCCTTCTTGGGCCTGGTCGCGTTTGGTTTCGTCGTTTGCTTGGCAGCTTTGCTGAGCTTAGCACTGGGTTTTTGTGCCTGATAATCGCTCCAACCACCGGCATAGACAGTGGCTTTGCCGCCAGGCTCTAGGGCAATCGTTGTGGTGGCGACACGATCCAGAAAGTCGCGGTCATGACTGACCAGCAAAACCGTGCCATCATAGTCACCCAAAACATCTTGAAGCAGATCTAGGGTCTCAATGTCGAGATCATTGGTCGGCTCGTCTAGAATCAGCAAGTTGCTTTCCTGTGCCATCAAACGGGCCAGCAAAAGCCGCGCTTTCTCGCCCCCCGACAGTGCCCGCACGGGCGCGCGCATTTGCTCCTCGGCGAAGAGGAAATCCTTAAGATACCCCACCACATGTTTCGGTGTGCCCCGCACCATGATTTGATCGGAACGACCCGAGACCGCCATGGTCGGATCGCTGGTCAAGGCTTCCCAGAGGCTAAGATTGGGATCCAAACGCGTGCGGCCTTGGTCAAATACGGCAATTTGCAGATTTGTGCCCAGCTTCACGCTGCCCCGGTCGGGGGCCTGCTCGCCCAAAAGGGTTTTGATCAATGTGGTTTTGCCGACCCCGTTTGGGCCGACAAGCGCCACGCGATCTTTGCGTTGAACCGTCAGAGAAAAATCTTTCAAAATCTCGAGCGGGCCGAAGGCCAGATCGAGGTTTTTAGCCTCAATCACCTTGGCCCCAGATTTTTGACCCGAATCAAACGCCATGGCGGCCGTAGTTTGCCGGTTAATTTGCGCAGCCCGTTCGGCACGCAACTCTCCCAAAGCCCGCACCCGCCCCTGATTGCGTTTTCGCCGAGCAGAGATGCCCTCGACCGCCCAACGGGCCTCGGCTTTGATCTTGCGATTGAGCTTGTGCCGCTGTTGATCTTCTTCCTCCCAAGTTTTGTCGCGCCAGGCTTCAAAACTTCCAAATCCTTGCTCGAGGCGGCGAACTCTACCTCGATCAATCCACAGGGTGGCCCGGGTTAAAACTGTCAGGAAGGCGCGGTCATGGGAGATCACTACAAAGCTGTTTCGGCTCTCACGCAAAGTAGTTTCCAGCCAAGATATCGCCTCAATATCAAGGTGGTTGGTCGGTTCATCCAAGAGCATCAATTCGGGATCTTCTGCCATCAACTTGGCCAAAGCCGCGCGTCGCCGCTCACCACCAGAGGCGGTTTTCACCGGGCGATCTGGGTCAAACTTCAACCCTTCTGCGGCAATCTCAACCTTATAGTGCTCGGCGATGTCCAACGCCGAAAGGGCAAAGTCTCCCAGAGTTTCAAACTGTGATAAATCAGGATCTTGCTCCATATAGCCGACACTGACGCCCGGCGGGATCACCCGCTGTCCGCTATCGGCCTCAACCAAGCCGGCCATAACTTTCATCAAAGTAGATTTACCTGACCCATTGCGCCCCACCAGTGAGAGACGATCGCCCGTCTGAACGACGAAGCCGAGATCAGAAAAGATCGGATGACCACCAAAGGTCAACGAAATATCGGAAAGCTGGATCAAAGGTGCACGTGCCATAGCCCGCAGCTAGGCGCTCAGGGCGGCGGCGTCAATGCGCAGCGAGAATTGCCCGCAAACGCTGGGCTCTTTTTTGTGAAACTTGTGCCACGTTTACCCCGGTAAAGAGCAATGTCGTTCCAAGATCCGCATCACAGACGGCGTGATCGCTCACTTTTCCGCCAAGGCTCAAATAGGCCCGCAACAGGGGCGGTAAATCGGTCACATGGCCATGCTTGGGGCTGTCCAATGCTTCAACCAAAGGATAGCCGCCATGAAAAACAGGGCGCCAACGGCGCGGCGCGATATGATTGTTGCGGTAAAGATAGCGAAAGGCCGCTCTATGTGCGGCCGGGCGCGTGCCTTTAAATGAACTGCACCCAAACAGAAATGACACATTGTTTTGATCGACCAGCTGCGTGACAACGCCCCAGGCCAAACGAAACACATCGGAATTTCCCCGCAAGTTGCCCTGAAGTGGATCAATGGCAAAGCGCCCCAATTCCAGCACGGGGCGGTCAAATATAGCAAGCGGCGATAGATCAAAAAATTGCGCCGAATATCCTTGGATTGCGGCCGCGCCATTCGGAAAGATTCCAAGCCTAAAACAGCCCAAAATCGTATTTTTATCAACGCATTTGATGCAAAAGTTTAGGTAAGTGTCATCCCAAATATCACGATCTTCCCTCTGTATTTCACCGCGAAAAATCGCCGCGCGGAACTGCCAGACCTTGCGCAGGCTCCGCTCAGATTGGCACAGCTCGACCTTGAGGCCACCGCGGGTAAAATTTTGGAATTGAAGCTCTGCGCGCCCCATGGTTCGTGACTATCCATTTGTAAAATAATAATATGATTATACTATGCAATCTGCTGGTGCACTACCGTTAAATGCGTATGATTGGGTAAACTGTTTGGAGGTTCTATGGTTGATGTCGTAAAAACGGATCAGGAGTGGCAGGACATGCTCTCCCCATTGGCCTATAAGGTCACGCGGAAACATGGCACGGAGCGAGCCTTTAGCCATGACGATTTCCCGAAAGAGGCCGGTTACTTTTCATGCCTATGCTGCGGCACGCCTTTGTTTTCACAAGATGATAAGTTCGACAGTGGTACGGGTTGGCCGTCCTTTACCCAGCCCATGGCTGGAGCACCGATTGGTGAAAGTATTGACAACTCGTGGTTTTCCACCCGCACCGAGGTGCATTGCGCAGCCTGTGCGGCGCATTTGGGTCATGTCTTCCCAGATGGGCCCGCGCCGACTGGCTTGCGCTATTGTATGAACGGCGTGGCGCTCACATTTCACAGCGATGAGGCAGATTAAGGTTCGCTTAAAATGTCACTGGCATCAAAGCGACCGATATTGCCCAGCAATTGCTGCAGGAAGGTAATTTCTTCCGTGCCACCATCGGTCACGCGCCGCGTCAAAGCCACGACCTCCCCATCCTCAAGACCGTAACGGCTGATGTTTGTCACAACCTCAGCCGAATCCAATGCCACGGCCACAATGTCGCGGGAAATCGGCTTGGGAGGGTTCATCCCATAGTGCCGCCAGCGGCTTGAAATATAGTATAGGCGGCCTGTTTCTGTGTCAGAAATCGTGGGCACGCCCAATGTTTCTTCTGCCGTGGCGCGCGTATCCACGCCGATCACAAGATTAGCCAACTGCTTGTCAGACGGCGTGTAGCCATGATTGCGGTAGACCGGCGTGCATGAAATAGTAGCAAAAAGACAGAACCCAACCACAATGGTCTTTGTTTTATTTAGCATGAGTGTCCCTGTTGTCTTGCGAGACAAGCGCTCGCCAATTATGTCTATGCTAGCGAAGCCGAAAAATGAATTCAAGAATGGAGCGCACATGCCGCCGAACCATGCTCACCCACGTCTCGAGTTGAAACATCTCGTGCAAAACCGAGGCGTAAACTTCGATCTGGCGCTGTCTGAGGCGGAAATTGCCACGATTGTCACGCAATTGGACCTGCTTAACCTGCGCAAAATAAAATTTTCAGGCACAATTTTGCCGATTGGCAAGGGCGATTGGCGGCTATCTGGAGAGTTGGGCGCTACGGTGGAGCAGGCCTGCAGCTTGACCCTCGCCCCGGTGCGCAGCCGGATCGACACAGAGGTGACGCGCAATTTTCGAAAATCGCCAATTGCGTTGAACCAGACGGGTCCAGAGCATGAAATTCCAGAAGATGACAGTGAGGAACAACTGGAAGATGTCATTGATCTCGAACGGGTATTTTGTGAAGCGCTGTCACTTGCCCTGCCCGATTATCCCCGCGCAGAGGGGGCCGAGCTGGCCAGTGCCGAATTTGGCCCACCTGGCGTGACGCCACTGACCGATGAGGCGGCCAGACCCTTTTCTGTGTTGGCAGGTTTAAAGGATAAACTCCATTAACAGCATGGTGAAACAGAGCTTTGCGGAACTTTTTTGGGAAATCGCAGGAAATATATAAGATTGGCGCTGTTTGGGGCTTGAAATAATACTCAATACAAGTATTCAAGCGCAACTTAAGGTGCCGAGCTGGGCTCTGTGCTTTTGTTTGGCGGCGTTGCGCCAAATTCGGTATTAACAGGGCATAGCGCCCCTAGCTTGAGGTTGTGACATGGCTGTCCCAAAGAGTAAGATTACACGGAGCCGTCGTGGCATGCGACGCTCACATGACGCACTTGTTGCGGCGAACCCAAATGAATGCACAAACTGCGGAGAGCTTAAGCGCCCGCATCACGTTTGCGCAGCTTGCGGCCACTATGATGACCGCGAAGTAATTGCGACGACCGAAGAGGTAGATCTCGACGAAGACGCGGCATAAGCGCCCGTATTCAAAGGGAATACATCTCAATGTCGGACACCCAATCCATTGCAAGCGGACCCAACTCTCATGTTGTCGTATCCGTTGACGCTATGGGGGGAGACAAAGGGCCCGGTGTGATTATCGCCGGGCTTTTGCGTGCCGTGCACCAGCATTCGAACATTCGCTTTTTGGTGCATGGCCCCGAAGACGTTTTGAAGCCTCTGATTGATAAGCATAATCTTGAAGAATTTTGCACCATTGTGCATGCCGAGCGCACAGTTTCCATGGATGACAAACCCAGCCAGGTGATGCGCCATGGCAAGGGCACCTCGATGTGGTCGGCCGTGACCTCTGTCAAACAACAAGAGGCCGATGCCTGTGTCTCTTGCGGCAATACCGGCGCGTTGATGGCCATTTCGATGGTCCGTTTGCGCAAATTGGCCGGAATTAATCGACCTGCGATTGCGATTCTCTGGCCCTCTTTCGGTGCCAACGGATCGAATGTGATGCTCGATGTGGGCGCAGATGTGCGCGCTGATGAAAACGATTTGTTACAATTTGCCCTGATGGGCGCCTCTTATTCGCGCAATGGCTTTTCTGTGAAACGGCCAAGGGTTGGTCTGCTGAATGTGGGCACGGAAGAGCATAAAGGCCGCGCCGAAATGAAGGCGGCCTATGATCTGATCAAGGAATCGGCTGAAACCGGACAATTTGAATTCATAGGCTTTGTCGAAGGCGGGGATATACCGTCGGACCGAGTCGATGTGATTGTAACCGATGGGTTTACAGGCAATGTTGCGCTGAAAACCGCCGAAGGTACTGCAAGCTTCATCGGCACAGCCTTACGTCAATCGTTTAAACATAATTTGCTCTCAAGACTCTCAGCGATCCTAGCTTATGGTCCGTTAAGCCGCCTCAAACGCACCACAGATCCGCGCCGGGTCAATGGTGGGGTGTTCTTGGGGCTCAATGGCACTGTGGTGAAATCCCATGGCGCGGCGGACGCAACAGGAGTTGCGGCGGCGGTCGGCCTGGCCTATCGTTTAGGCTCAGCAAAGTTTAGCACCAAGCTTGCCGCGCGCGTAGCTTCGGTCAACGGGTTCGCAGAGGACCACGAGGAAGACGGGAACTAACGATGCGTAGAGCGGTTGTTGAATCCATTGGCCACTACCTGCCCGAACGCGTGGTGGAAAATTCTGAATTTGAAGCAACATTGGAGACCAATGATGCCTGGATCCGCAGTCGCACAGGTATCGAACGTCGCCATTTCGCGGCTGAGGGGGAAACGACCTCGGATATGGGCATCAAGGCCGCTCAATCGGCTTTGGCCAATGCTGGATGCAGCGTTGCAGATGTCGATGCGATAATTCTGGCGACCTCAACCGCTGATCTGACCTTCCCCTCCGCTGCCACCATGGTTCAGCATGGGCTTGGTATGAACCACGGGTTCGCCTTTGATGTGCAAGCGGTCTGTGCAGGGTTTTTGTTTGCTTTGAACACCGCAAATTCTATGATTGCCAGTGGCCAGGCCAATCGCATTTTGGTGATCGGTGCGGAGACCTTCTCAAAATTGATGGATTGGACCGATCGGGGAACCTGCGTCTTATTTGGTGATGGCGCCGGCGCTATGTTGATTGCCGCGCAGCAGGATGAAACCTCAGATCGCGGTATCCTAGCCACTGCGCTGCGCTCAGATGGGCGTTACAAAGATATCCTATACGTCGATGGCGGTGTCTCCATGCAAACCACCGGGCATCTGCGCATGCAGGGCAAGGAGGTGTTTCGGCATGCGGTCGAGAAGCTGTCAAACACAGCACTTGAGGCAATTGAAGCGGCCGGTCTGACCACGGATGATGTGGATTGGATCGTGCCACATCAAGCCAACAAGCGCATTTTGGAAGGGATGTCGAAACGCCTCAAAGTCCCCATGGACCGAGTCGTCATGACCGTGAACAACCATGGCAATACCTCAGCCGCTTCTATTCCTCTTGCTATGGCAGTGGCGGCCCAGGATAATCGCATCAAACAAGGCGATATTGTGGTCACAGGCGCGATTGGCGGTGGTTTGGCCTGGGGAACCGCGGTTATTCGCTGGTAAATGACCGCATATCAGGAGTTTTAGTTGCCAAGGCTTATTATCTCTTTATAATTATAGTGTAGTAACAAGGGGGAACGTAAATGGCGTCGAACACACTCACACGAATGGATCTCAGTGAAGCGGTTTTCCGCGAAGTCGGATTGTCGCGCAACGAGTCGGCCGATTTGGTTGAATCCGTTTTGAAGCATATCTCAGACGCATTGGTCGCAGGCGAGTCTGTAAAAATTTCATCTTTTGGCACATTCGGCATTCGCGATAAATCCGCGCGTATCGGCCGCAATCCGAAAACCGGTGAAGAGGCGCCCATCACGCCCCGTAGGGTTTTGACTTTCCGCCCCTCTCATTTGATGAAAGACCGGGTTGCTAAAGGCAACAAAGGGTAATCATCGTGGCCAAATCGCCGGATGCTTTCAGAACCATAAGCGAGGTTGCGACATGGCTTGGGACGCAGGCGCATGTGCTGCGATTTTGGGAAAGTAAATTTGACGCGGTCGCCCCGGTGCAACGCACTGGGGGGCGGCGCTACTATCGCTTAGAAGATATGCTGTTGCTTGGAGGGATAAAGTTTTTGCTCCATGAACAGGGCATGACCATCAAAGCCGTTCAGAATCTTCTCAAAGAACAGGGCGTTGCGCATGTGCAAAGCTTCTCGCCCCCCATATTGAGCGCATCAATACAAAAAGATCCACCCACACAGGCCAGCCAACCAAAAGACGCTGCACCAGCACAAAATGTGGTGGATTTACAGTTTGATCCGGTCAAATTGAGTCAATCTGTTTTACGGAGCGCGCGCGAGGAGCGGGCAGAAGACGGCGATCAGCTTTTGTTGTTTCCAGAATTGGCAGAGGCGCCGCCACAGCCTCAAACCGAAGTCACGCCGTTGCGCCCCGATCCAGCCCCCATCCGGGCATTGGGCACAGATTGCCCAGCCGAGGATGCCGAGATTAACAGTTTCCCGAGCAACGCAGGGCTGATAACTCAGGCTCTGCGGGCGGATAGTCGCGCAAGACGCGCCGCACTGCGCGCGTCACCGGATCTTGTCGACAGATTGCGCGCTTTACATGCAAAGATGAGCGCATAAGTGAAATTCGAACGCATAATAGGCTTGCTCCCGTCGCCGGGATTGATATACGGCCTCATGTTCGGGCTATGGCGCAGCCTGGTAGCGCGTCCGTCTGGGGGACGGAAGGTCGCAGGTTCGAGTCCTGCTAGCCCGACCAATAAACAACCGCCCTGCCCCCCGGCATGGGCGGTTTTTTGAACGCAAGAGGACCTAAATGCGCCAAGGTGTCATCCCAAGTCATATGATTGAAACGATGGTAGCTTCAGGCCAAATTTTGGTGTCTGAGCCGCTGCAAGACGATCAAGTGCAGCCCGCGTCGCTGGATCTGCGTTTAGGAACCACCGCCTACCGGGTGCGCGCATCCTTTCTCGCAGGACACAGTGTAACGGTCGCAGAGCGGTTGCGTGAATTTGAGATGCATCGAATTGACTTGTCCGAGGGCGCGGTCTTGGAAAAGGGCTGCGTTTACCTTGTGCCACTGATGGAGGGGCTCAACCTCCCGGCGGACATAGAGGCTGTCGCCAATGCGAAATCTTCGACCGGCCGACTGGATCTTTTGACCCGCACGATCACCGATCATGGCAAAGAATTTGACCGCATAGTGAAGGGCTACACCGGACCGCTTTATGCTGAAATTTGCCCCCGCTCCTTTTCGGTGTTGGTGCGACCCGGCATGCGCCTCAATCAGATTCGCTTTCGCGCCGGTCATGCGGTGCTCAGCGATCCGGCGCTCAAAGAGCTGCATGCGCACACACCCTTGGTCTCAGGGGAGGCTTTGATCCAAGACGGGCTTAGGTTTTCAGTTGACCTCAGCGCCAGTCGCAATGGTCTGGTTGGCTATCGGGCAAAACCGCATACTGGCGTGATTGATCTTGGAAAAATTGCTGCCTATGAGCCGGCTGATTTTTGGGAAGAAATCCGTACGGAAGATCAAAAAATCATCCTGGACCCAGGGGCGTTTTACATTCTAGTCAGCCAGGAAGCGGTCACAATTCCACCCGAATATGCCGCTGAAATGGCCCCCTATTTGGCAATGGTTGGTGAGTTTCGCGTGCATTACGCGGGGTTTTTTGACCCTGGCTTCGGCCATGCTGCCGCCAATGGGCAGGGCAGCCGAGGCGTTTTGGAAGTCCGCTGTCATGAGGCCCCCTTTGTCTTGGAACATGGGCAAGTTGTAGGACGCTTGGTCTATGAGGCTATGTTTGAAACACCCAGCCAGCTTTATGGTCGCGAGCTCGGATCAAACTACCAAGGCCAAGGGCTAAAACTGTCAAAGCATTTTAAGTAGCCAGTCGCAGGTATCTCGGCGCGCCAGAGGGCGCTCAAAAACGCCGCATGCGCTTGGCGGCATTCGCGCTGTCTTTCAAACGCTTTTTTTGTTCGGCAGAGAGATCTTTATCCTCAGGCTTTTTTCGCCCTTTCGTCGCAGCATCAATGCCTTTGTTGATACCAAGTGTCATCAAACGCCGAATGACAATGTTAATGAACATATTAATATAACGGTCCATCCTCTGGCTCCTCAATTGCGTCATCAAATAAATTTTCTTGTAATTCTGCATCCGTTTGCGCTTCGGGTAAAGCCTCTGCGCCTGGTGCGGGGCGATTTTCTAACAGACCAGCGGCGCGCAGCTCTTTAAGACCCGGCAAATCGCGGGCGCTTTCCAAGCCGAAATGATCGAGAAACGACTCTGTCACCACAAATGTGACAGGGCGACCAGGCGTTTGGCGCCGACGGCCAATTTTGATCCAATCTAATTCGAGCAGCTGATCGACCGTACCGCGGCTCACCGCAACCCCCCGGATCTCTTCAATTTCCGCACGGGTCACCGGCTGGTGATAGGCAACAATGGCCAAAGTTTCGATCGCGGCGCGCGATAGTTTTCGGGTTTCCACGGTCTCCCGCTGCATCAAAAAACCAAGGTCAGGCGCGGTGCGGATCGCCCAGGAGTCCTGAACCTTCACGACGGCAACACCGCGACCTTCATAACGCTTTTGGATGCTCTGCACCGCCTGAAGAGGGTCACAGCCATGTGGCATCCGTCCGGCCATCTCTCGCACTGAGACCGGCTCTGCGGCCGCAAATAAAATGGCCTCTACCATACGCTCTTGCTCTGCGATGGGCGGCGCTTCAAACAGGCTTTCTTCTTGGGTATCATCCATCACGATCCGCCCTTTTAATCTGAATTGGTGAGAAAATTTCATCCTGCCGTATGACAATCTTCCCTTCTTTGGCCAGCTCTAAAGAGGCCGCGAAAGTAGAGGCTGCGGCGGATCGTCGTTTCTTTGGATCATCGGTCCAGCCATCGGGAAGATAAGAGAGGAGATCGGTCCAATGGCCGGAAAAGCCAATTAACCCCCGCATGCGCTGTAGCGCTTGTTCCATTGTAAACACCGAGTCCCGGTCCATAACAAAGGGACGAAAATCGTCGCGCGTGCGAATACGCGCATAGCCCTGCATTAAATCCAAAAGATTGGCTGTGTAATGAACAGTCTTCCGGCGTGTCACGTCTTCCGTCACACCGCGCACAAAACGATCGCGCCCCAAGCGATCCCGCGCCATCAATTTCGCCGCCGCATCGCGCATGGCTTGCAGCCGCTCGAGTTGAAACGCAAGATGCGCCGCCAGCTCGTCCCCTGTTGGGCCGGCCATGGTCGTATCTGGCGGCAAAAGCAACCGCGACTTCAAAAAGGCCAGCCAAGCGGCCATCACCAGATAATCTGCGGCCAATTCGATACGCAGCTCGCGCGCTTTTTCGATAAAGCTGAGATATTGAACCGCAAGATCTAAAACAGAAATTTTGCGCAGATCCACCTTTTGCGTGCGCGACAGCGATAAAAGCAGATCCAAAGGCCCTTCGAACCCATCGACGTCAACGATGAGAGTCTCCGCTGCCACGCGTTCCGCAACCGATTGTTGGTCAAACAGTTCTTCTTGCATCACCGGATCTCACCTAACAATGCGTCAAATTCTGCCTTCACTTGCTGAATGTCAACAGGCTGAACCTCCGGTCGTTGCGCTAAGGCCCGCGCCGCCCGCATTTGACTTGCCTCACCCATGCCATCACTGTTGTCCGCTAAGAGCTGCATCTGATCCATCTGCCCGTTGCAATGCAAAACAATATCACACCCCGCAGAGAGCGCCCGCCGCGCCCGCAAATCCAATGGGCCAGACAAAGCCTCCATCGAAATGTCATCGGTCATCAAAAGCCCATTAAATCCGATCTGCTTGCGGATAATCTCAATCATCTCCACCGAATGGGTGGCGGGATGCTTCGGGTCGATGTCCTCAAACACCAAATGCGCAGTCATACCCATCTCAATAGTATTGAGCTGACGAAAGGCCTCAAAATCATGCATCTGCAGACTGCTGCGATCAGCTTGCACGCGGGGCAGATCCAAATGGGAATCCACAGTGCCCCGCCCATGGCCCGGAATATGTTTCAAAACACCCGACACGCCCCCATGCCGCAGCCCGTGATGCAGCGCGCGCGCATGGGTGACAACCGCAGACAGCGCATGCCCATAGCACCGATTTTTCAGCACAACATGGGTGTCCGGTTGGGCAATATCTCCCAGGGGCGCGCAATTGCTATCAATTCCGCAGCTTCGCAAATTCTCAGCAATTAACCGCCCGCGCAACCAAAACAGCCGTTCGGACTGGGGCGCGGCGGCTTGATCCAGCGCTGGCAGAAATTCAAACCAATGCGGCGCGCCAAGCCGGGACACGCGCCCACCCTCTTGATCAATCAGAACCGGCGCATGCCAGCCCACGGCTGTGCGCAATTCTGTGCAGAGCTGCTGAATTTGCTTTGGAGTTTCGAGATTGCGCGAAAAGAGAATAAAGCCAAAGGGTTGAGCCTTGGCAAAGAAACGGCGCTCTGCGGCAGACAGAGATGGGCCTTGGCAGCCAAAGATCAATGGAGACAGGGCCATGACGGACCCTGCCCTAGTTCATCGTCACAGAATAGCATTCCGCATTCTGCCGATTAAGCGCAGTGCACAGACGTCGCGCCTCCTCCTGATCTGCGAAACCGTGAACCCGCAAGCGGTATATCGTGCCCCCGCTGACTTCAGCCCGCAAAATCACATGCGGTTTACCGACCAAGTAATCCCCATGGCGCTCAGACAGATCCGCCCAGGCTTGCTGCGCGATAGCGGAACTTCCGAAGGCTCCCAATTGCGCCATCGGCGCGCCGCGGGCAATTTGCCCGGCTGGGATATTGACCGGCGCGGCCCGTGGCTGCTGACGCGTGACCTGCACAAAAGGGCGCAGACGTGGCCGCAAAGACTGTGTCAGCCCCCCGCCGGCCGATGCTGGAATGACCGCGGCGGGCGGCTCGTTTACATCTGTTTGCAGAGTGCCGGTCGCAAGCATAGCGGCCAAACGTTCCGCAGTATCGTCAATGATAAGAGCCTCGGCACCCTCCATAACAGGTTCGGGCAGCACCACAGACGCAGGCTCCGCATCGGCAGGGCTTTCCCGGATTGCGAGCGCTTGAATAGGTTGATCTTCGGCTTGCAAGTTGATTGGCCTAGGGGCCAATTGCAGCGGGTCATTTGCTGCAGGGCTGATTTGACTGCCCACCACTTCATTCACGGTAAGCCCTTGATGGGCCACTAAAAGCCCGCCTGGATCTTCCGGTGCAATCCGCGATGGGCCTTCCAAAGCGCGCACAACAGGAACGCCAGAGCTGTCTCGCAGAACAGTTTGCGCCCCCCAAGTGACGATCCCCACCAAGACCGCTAAGGAAATAACGGCTCCAACTATATTTGCATAGGTAGCAGGGTTGAACCGCTCGGAGTCCCCCTGCGCCTCATAGGTCGCGTTTGCCATGTTGCCTCACTGCCCGGGTCTTGGCCCAGATCTACTGACACTGCCTCATTCACACCCGCGTCGATGCTATTTTATCGCATTTCTTGCGCGGCTTGCACGCCCAAGATACCCAAACCGTTCGAAATAACAACCGCAGTGGCACGAATCAGTGCGATTTTTGCTTGACTTGTGGCCAGATTGCCCTCCTGAAGAAAGCGCAGTTCCGGATGCTCATTGCCTTTATTCCACAAAGCATGAAATTCAGACGCCAAGTCATAAAGATAAAATGCAATTCGATGCGGCTCATTTGACCGGGCGGCAATTTCAATCAATCGTGGAAATTCTGCCAATTTTGCGGCCAATGCCATCTCAGCAGGATCGGACAAGACCGTAAGATCCGCAGCCCGCAACTGCGCATCTTCGACCGGAACCTCGGCCAGCTGTGCTTTGCGCATGACAGAACAAATCCGAGCATGCGCATATTGCACATAGAACACGGGGTTTTCTTTGGTCTGCTCCATCACCTTATCGAAATCAAAATCCAATGGCGCGTCATTTTTGCGGGTGAGCATGACAAAACGGGTTGCGTCAGCGCCGACTTGATCCACCAAATCGCGCAGAGTTACAAATGTCCCCGAGCGCTTGGACATTTTGTAGGGCTCACCATTTTTGAAGAGCTTCACCAATTGCGTCAGCTTGATATCGAGCGAGGTCTTGTTGTCTGACAGCGCTGAAACAGCCGCCTTCATCCGTTTGACATAGCCCCCGTGGTCGGCTCCGAACACGTCAATCAATTGGTCAAAACCGCGCTGCACCTTATCAAAGTGATAGGCAATATCTGGGGCAAAATAGGTCCAACTGCCATCGGATTTTTGCACCGGCCGGTCAACGTCATCCCCATGGTCAGTCGAGCGAAATAAAGTCTGCTCACGCGGCTCCCAATCTGGGGGTTTCTTTCCCTTTGGTGGCTCTAAGACCCCTTGGTAAATCAATCCCTTTGACTTTAAATCCTCAATCGCCGCCTCGATACGGCCCGTGCCATAGAGCGATTTTTCGGAATAAAATACATCCATTTTGACGCCAAGTGCCAATAGATCTTGGCGGATCAGATCCATCATTGCGCCGGTTGAGAATTCCCGCACCTCCTGCAGCCAGAACTGCTCGCCTTTATCAAGATAGCTGTCCCCAACCTTATCCTTCAACGCCTGGCCCACGACAATCAGGTAATCGCCCGGATAGGTGCCATCTTCAAAGGCGACATCTTGGCCATGGGCCTCAAGGTAACGCAGATAAACCGAGCGGGCCAAAACATCGACCTGCGCGCCACCATCGTTGATATAGTACTCGCGCGTCACCTCATAGCCGGCGAAATCCAGCATCGAGGCCAAAGCATCGCCAAATACCGCACCGCGGGTGTGGCCCACATGCAAAGGACCAGTGGGGTTGGCAGAGACATATTCAACATTTACCTTGATGCCCGCGCCAATTGTGGCGCGCCCATAACCCACGGGATCTGTCAAAATTGCCCGCAAAACATCGGCCCAAAGCTGTGACGAAAGATGCAGATTCAAAAATCCGGGTCCTGCGACCTCGACAGAGGCCAAGCGCGGATCGGCAGATAAAAGCGCCGCCAATCTCTCGGCAATATCGCGCGGCTTGCATTTAGCGGGCTTGGCGAAAACCATTGCGGCATTGGTGGCCATATCGCCATGGGCGGCATCGCGTGGCGGCTCAACGGTGACCGCTTCAAAGCTCAACCCATCAGGCAAGTCGCCCTGCGCCTGCATCTGCTGCAAGCTGTCGATTACAAGGCTACGGATTTCGGCAAATAGGTTCATATCATCATCCCAAAGTGAAGCTGACGTTTAGCAAATTTCACCGCAAGGTCAACGCGCGGCGAACAGCCGGTCATGCTCTTGTTGTGCAAAACGGTCCGTCATGCCGGCAATGTAATCGGACACCAGCCGCGCACGGGCCTGTGTATCGGGCAAATTCGAAATCTGCACCCCCCAATCCCCAGGCATTTCGCCGGGATTGCTCATGAATGCTCCGAACAAGTCCCGCACCACCGTCGCGGCATGTTCGCGCTGCACCACCACACGGGGCGCGCGGTACATGTTTTGAAACAAAAACCCGCGTATAACTTTCAGATCTTTCCACAGCTCTGGGGAGAATTGCACAACCGCATAGTCGAGATCGCGAATATCCTGCGCCGTTACCGCGCCCGATTGAGCCAATAGCGCGGCACTGGTCCGGATGACATCATCGACCATCACCCCAAAGACCCGACGCAAAGCCTCATGGCGCCGTCGGTGGGCATCCAAACCGCTATAGAGCCGATCGACCGCCGCATAGGCCGGCCCGACAATTGGCAGCTGCTCTGCCTGTGCATCCGAAAACACTCCGGCGCGCAAGCCATCATGAAGATCATGGTTGTTATAGGCCACATCATCGGCCAATGCCGCAACCTGCGCCTCCGCGCTCGCATAGCTCTGCAACTCAAGATCATGCTGTCGATTGTAGTCGCGTAAGGCAGGCGGATGGGGCAAAGGCACAGGGCCATTGTGCTTGGCAATGCCTTCAAGGCACTCCCACGTGAGGTTCAGCCCGTCAAACTGCGCATAGTGCTGCTCCAGCGCCGTCACGATGCGTATCGCCTGGGCATTGTGGTCAAAGCCGCCATAGGCTTTCATTTCCGCATTAAGCGCATCCTCGCCCGTGTGGCCAAATGGCGGGTGCCCGAGGTCATGGGCCAGTGACACGGCTTCGACCAATTCCTGATTGAGCCCCAAAGCCCCAGCGATTGTTCGCGCCACTTGCGCCACTTCGATAGAATGAGTCAGACGCGTGCGGAAATAATCGCCCTCATGTTCAACGAAGACTTGTGTCTTATGTTTGAGCCGCCGAAAGGCGCTGGAATGAATGATCCGATCCCTATCTCTTTGGAAACAGGATCGAAAGTCGCTTCTCGGCTCTTCAAACAATCGGCCGCGGCTGTCATGCGGGTTGGATGCGAAACTTGCTGTCATGATTGCCCATCTTGTCGCCTGCTCTTGCAGCGCTTATATGGGAGTTACCCGATAATGTCATGTGAGCTTTTATAAATGTTGACCTTGCCTCCCAAAGTGACCGACCGCGCCTTTGAGCGGCTTGCCGAAATTGGCGCTCAAGCGCAGGGAAAATCGCTGCGCGTGGCGGTTGAGGGGGGCGGCTGTTCTGGCTTTCAATATCAGATCGAGCTTGATGAGCCAAAGCCTGATGATTTGATCTTGTCAGGCCATGGTGAGACCGTGGTCATTGATGCGGTTTCCTTGCCGTTTTTGGCCTCTGCAACGATTGATTTTAGCGAAGAGTTGATTGGTGCGCGCTTTATCATCGACAACCCCAATGCCTCCTCTAGCTGCGGCTGCGGTGTTTCTTTTTCGATGTAATCGCGCAGCGATTGCTTTTGGACCGCTCAAACCTCAACGACTGCGATGGATCTCATGAAAATAGCAACTTTTAATATCAATGGGATCAAAGCCCGCATTCAAGCCCTGACCGATTGGCTCAATGAAGCGCAGCCAGATGTGGCTCTGCTGCAAGAAATCAAATCCGTTGATGAGAATTTCCCGCGGGCGCACTTTGAGGATATGGGCTATCAGGTGGAAACCCATGGCCAAAAGAGCTTCAACGGGGTGGCAATCTTGTCGAAACTACCTCTTGAGGATGTCACGCGTGGTTTGCCCGGAGATGAGGCTGATGAGCAGGCCCGCTGGATCGAAGCCACGGTTATGGGCAAGCAAGCCATACGGGTTTGCGGGCTTTATCTGCCGAATGGCAATCCAACGCCCGGTCCGAAATATGACTATAAGCTCGACTGGATGCGGCGGTTAAAAATTCGCGCTGAAGCCTTAATGGCGGCTGAAGAGCCCGCTTTGATGGCGGGGGATTATAATATAATTCCTCAGCCCGAAGATGCCGCGAAGCCCGAGGCCTGGGCGCAAGACGCGCTGTTTTTGCCGCAATCGCGCGCGGCTTTTCGCGATATTCTTAATCTCGGCTTCACCGAAGCCTTCCGAAGCTTGCACCCGGCACCCGGCCATTATTCTTTTTGGGACTATCAGGCCGGAAGTTGGCAGCGCAATAATGGGATCAGAATTGACCATTTCTTGCTGACGCCGAGCTGCGCCGATCTCTTGCAAGCCTGCGAAATCGATTCGGTCATTCGCGGCAGAGAAAAACCATCAGATCATGTGCCCGTTTGGATCACCCTCGACGCTTAGGCCGCTCCTTCAATATCGGCACCATCGCAGACCATACCCCATCACCCAAAACACGGTGGTAAACAGCCGCAGCAACATGGAGGGTTATCAGACCGTAGCTGGCGGCAATGCTGGCCTCATGTGCCGCTATGCAAAGCTCCATGAGCGCCCCGTCGCGCATCCCAAGCGTGAAAACCACCCCGATGGCCAGCCCTGTGACCGCAATGGCCATCAAAGCCATATACATGCCATAATGCACCAGCTTTGCCGCGACCCGTTGCCAAGTTGGGGTGCCGTGCGGCAATGCAGAGGCCTGCCCACGCATGACCCAAAGCCGCAGCGCCAAGATCAAAAGATAAGCACAGGCGAAAATAAATTCAAATCGCAGGAATGCGGGATCATCCAATTGGCTTAAATCATCAACTTGTTTGAAAATGCCATAAGCAAAAACACCGATAAAGCCCCAGTGAAAAAGCTTGCTGGTGGTCGAATAATTTTGCCCTAGATCTGTTGGCTTCACGTTCGAGGCCCTCCGCAGACTTTGGATACAGCAAAGCTGGATCCTTACCAAAACGAATACACTCAATAATTTACCAAAATATGACCGTTGCAGGCGATTGACCGCAAACCGGCTCAATCGTCGCGGTGCACCCTTTCGCGCCGCTCATGGCGCTCTTGCGCCTCAAGGCTCATGGTCGCAATCGGGCGGGCGTCTAGGCGGCGCAGCGAGATCGGATCACCCGTCTCTTCGCAATAGCCGTATTCCCCCTCTTCAATCCGGCGCAGGGCCGCATCGATTTTTGACACCAATTTACGCTGCCTGTCGCGCGTGCGCAATTCAAGCGCGCGGTCTGTCTCCTCGCTCGCCCGATCTGATATGTCCGGTATAGCGCGGGTATTGTCCTGCAGCGTTTCGATTGTCTCTTTGCTATCTGACATCAACTCGCTTTTCCAAGCCAGTAACTTACGGCGGAAATAAGCAAGCTGCGTGTCGTTCATAAACGGCTCATCGTCAGCAGGGCGATAATTATCGGGCACAATAACCTCGGCTTTCATACAGCAAACCTCTTATTCTTAACGAAGCGGCGCAACACAATGCAGCCTTTGAGCGGGATGTATCCAAGGTTAATACATTTGTCACGCAGAAAACCGCGATTGGAAGCGCGTCAAGAGCATGTTAGGTTCGAAAAAAACCAGTAGAGAGTCGTACTTTGAAATTTACCTCCACAGATACCTATATCGCCGCGGATGATTTAGCGGTCGCTGTGAACGCCGCCGTGACTTTGGAACGGCCGCTTTTGGTCAAGGGTGAACCGGGGACCGGGAAAACCGAATTGGCCCGGCAAGTGGCATCCGCGCTTGGCATGGACATGATAGAGTGGAACATCAAATCCACCACCCGCGCCCAACAGGGTCTTTATGAATACGATGCGGTCAGCCGGCTGCGCGACAGTCAGCTGGGCGATGAACGGGTGCGCAATGTTTCAAACTATATCAAGAAAGGCAAAATTTGGCAGGCCTTTGAGAGCGACAAAAAAGTCGTCTTGCTCATTGATGAGATTGACAAAGCTGATATCGAATTTCCAAACGATCTGCTGCAAGAACTCGACCGAATGGCCTTTCATGTCTATGAAACAGGCGAGACCGTAGAGGCGCGTCATCGCCCGGTTGTGATCATCACCTCCAACAATGAAAAAGAGCTGCCTGATGCCTTTCTTCGGCGGTGTTTTTTCCATTACATCAGCTTTCCGGATCAAAACACGTTGCGCCAGATCATCGAAGTGCACCACCCCGGGCTCAAACCGCAACTTTTGGAAACCGCTCTGACGCAATTTTTTGAAGTGCGCGAGACGCCCGGTTTGAAGAAAAAACCCTCAACAAGCGAAGTGCTTGACTGGCTCAAGTTGCTATTGGCCGAAGATCTTACCGCCGACGATCTGCGTCGAGATGGGGCCAATGCCCTGCCCCGGCTGCATGGCGCTTTGCTCAAAAACGAGCAAGATGTACATCTTTTTGAACGTTTGGCCTTTATGGCCCGCGCTCAGAGATAATTCCCTCCCACCGGGGCCACAGGTCCCGCCTCATTTTGAAGAATGGAATGACACATGACATATTTTGGCTTGGCCCTCGGTGCCATGTTCGGGGCCGCGCTTGCAGCAAAACGCCGCGGCAAAGTGTTGGATATGCTACAATATGGTGCCGCATGCGGCATTATCGGCGGGCTTTTGGCCTTGATTGCCAATATCGTCATTCTGCGCATGGGATAGACTATGTTTCTGCCGTTCTTTGATCACCTGAGAGCTCATAAGATTCCCGTATCTTTACGGGAGTTCTTGAGCTTTCTGGACGCGGTCAGCGCAGGGATGGCGACCTATGATATGGAGCATTTCTATCTTCTGGGGCGGTCTATTTTGGTCAAAGATGAACGCAATCTCGACAAGTATGACCGCGCCTTTGCCGCCAGTTTTGAAGGCCTTGAGCACATTAGTCCACAAGACATGTTGGACCAAGTGGACTTGCCCGACGAGTGGCTGCGCAAATTGGCTGAAAAAACACTCTCTGAAGCCGATAAAGCCGAGATCGAAGCTTTGGGCGGGTTTGACAAGCTCATGGAAACCCTGCGCAAACGGCTGGAAGAGCAAAAAGGACGCCACCAGGGCGGCAGCAAATGGGTCGGAACAGCCGGCACTTCGCCCTTTGGCGCCTATGGTTACAATCCAGAAGGCGTGAGAATTGGGCAAGCTGAAAGCCGCCACCAGCGTGCGGTGAAAGTCTGGGATAAACGCAGTTTCAAAAATCTTGATGGCGACGTAGAGCTGGGCACCCGCAACATCAAGGTCGCTTTGAAGCGACTGCGCAAATGGGCGCGCGATGGGGCGCAAGAAGAGTTAGACCTCGACGCCACCATCCGCAAAACCGCAGAAAACGGCTATATTGACGTGCAAACCCGACCTGAGCGGCGCAATGCGGTGAAGGTGCTGTTGCTTCTTGATATTGGCGGCTCGATGGATCCGCATGTCAAAATGGTGGAGGAGCTGTTTTCCGCGGCCCGTTCAGAGTTCAAACATCTTGAAAGCTATTATTTCCACAATTGCCTTTATGAGGGGGTCTGGCGCGACAATAGCCGCCGGTGGGACGCGCAAATCCCAACAGAAGAGCTATTTCGCACCTATGGATCTGATTACAAGTGTATTTTTGTGGGAGATGCATCTATGTCACCCTATGAAATTGCCTATGCGGGTGGTGCAAATGAACATTGGAATCCCATTGCAGGTGAAGATTGGCTGCGCCGCGCACGGGAACAATGGCCCAATTCTGTTTGGCTCAATCCCGTGCCAGAAAAATACTGGCCCTACACCCAATCCATCGGCATGATACAGCGCATATTCGACAATCGCATGGCCCCCATGACCTTAGATGGCATATCTTCTGGAATGCAGCTGATAACTTAACCGATTGTTCAAGGCCTGAGCATTACCCAGCCGCGGGCCGGCGGCCATTCCCCAGATCTTTATGTGGCATTGAAAGACCGCCACCGCTGCGCCATATAAAGAGCATGTCAGTTTTGATCCCAATAGGTCTGGCCGTGGTTGTGGGTGTATTTACCTATCTCACGTCGGCGCGCCAGACAAAACGCACATTGGCCACCCAGTCCAGCCCGCTGCGCAACCCGGCGCTTGACGCGCATTTCGCGAAGCTGGCCGATGCGCTGGATCTCAAGCGCTTGCATGTAAATGTCTATGAAATAGATCCCATCAACGGCCTCGCCGCCCCCGATGGGCAAATCTATATCACAAGAGGTTTTTTGAAGACATATCTCTCTGGCGAGGTCACTGCCGCAGAAATCAGCTCTGTGATCGCCCATGAACTTGGACATGTCGCCCTTGGGCATACCAAACGGCGAATGATTGATTTTTCGGGACAAAATGCTGTGCGCACGGCGCTTGCGATGACTCTCAACCGCTTTATTCCCTTCATTGGGCCTTGGATCGCTAATCTCGCCGTCAACATGATTGCGGCCGGGATGTCGCGCAAAGATGAGTTTGAAGCCGATGCCTATGCTACCGCATTGATGATCAAAGCGGGGCTTGGAGCGGCTCCGCAAAAGAGCCTGTTTGCCAAGCTCGACCGATTGACCGGCCATGGCGGGGCAGCGCCGGCTTGGTTTTTGAGCCATCCCAAGACCGCAGATCGCATAAAAGCCATTGAAGCCAACGAAAAGCGCTGGACCGGAACCTCGTCATAGACGATCAAACTTACGGCCAAATTGCGGCAGCCAGGCCTTGCGCCACAGCTCGATCGGACGCATCTGCGGATAGGCAGACTGAACCTCAGCCAGCACTGGGCGCAAGGGCTCTAACACTGCAGGCCCATGAAGGCGATAGAGCTGCATCAGCTGCGCATCGGGATCCATCCGGGTGATGCCATATTCATTCAACACCTCTTGCGGGAAGTCTTTCTTATTATGGGTGACAATCACATCCGCATGATGCAGCACCGCGAGGGCTAAAATATGCACGTCATCTTGATCCGGGAGCCAATAAGGGCGCAGATCCAGGGGATCAGGGCGCATCGCCTGAGGGAAATCACTCAAGAATTGCCGCGCCGCATTATCTGATTCCAGCCTTTGCAAAGGTGTTTTGGCCGAGCGGCGCCACTCTTCTAAGAGTCGCGGCGTCGCCAGCGGCTCAATAAAACCTGCACGCGCACAGGCCAGCAAAACCGACCTTAAAAAGCTCGGAACCAGAACACAGGTATCAAGTACAACCCGCATCACTGCATACGAAACACAAGAGTTTTAAGATAGCTCGATTCCGCCAGCGCCATATGATGGGGATGATCGGGCCCTGCACCGCCGGTATAGATCAACTGCGCCTGCCGCCCGGCCCGGCCAATCCCGCGGATCGAAGCGGCGCGAAAGCGCTCAATATCAGCCGCATGTGAGCAAGAGCATAGGGTCAAATAGCCGCCCGGAGCCACCAAAGCACTGGCCAGACGCGCCACGCGTTCATAGGCGCGCAATCCCGCCTCACGCGCCGCTTTTTGAGGGGCAAAAGCCGGCGGGTCACAGATGACAAGCTCATAGGTTTTGCCCTGCCCAGCCAATTGTCCCATCACGTCAAACGCATCGCCTTTGATCGCTTCGAAGGGTGTTTCGGCCCGCGTGGCCACAGCTCCACGACTTGCCAAATTCAACGCAGGTTGAGAGCCGTCCACGCAGGTGACAGAGGCCGCGCCCTTGGCCATAGCCGCCAAACCAAAACCGCCCACATGGCAAAACACGTCCAGAACGGATTTGCCTTGCGCCAAATCTTGCACAAATTTGTGATTGGGTCGCTGATCGTAAAAAATTCCGGTTTTCTGACCGGCAGCAACATCGGCAAAATATACCGCGCCATTCATGGCCACTTCGATCGCATCAGCAGGCATCTCGCCCAAGGCCAAATATCGCGTATCTTCCAAACCTTCCAAAACCCGCGCGCGGCCTGCCCCATTCACGACAATGGACTTCGGTTTCAAAACATCGCTCAAAGCCGCCACCAAAGACGACAACCGCTGATCTACCCAGGCCGCATTCGGTTGAATGACCAAAAGATCCGCAAAACGATCAACGATCAGCCCCGGCAGCTGATCGGCCTCAGCATGTATCAACCGATAATAGGGTTGGCTGTATAGCGCCTCGCGCAGGGAAAGCGCCTTTGCAATTTTAGTTGCGAACCAGGTCTGATCGACGCTGCAGTCCAAGTCATCAGAGATTTTACGCGCGAAAATTTTAGAATTGGGATTGACCGCAAAAAGCCCAAGCGTGTTTTGCCCATGATCTTGAAGGATCGCAAGACTGCCGGGCGCAATGGCCTTGGTGCGACGGTCGGTCACCAACTCATTGTCATAGACCCAAGGAAACCCATGCCGCAGGCGTTGCGCATTGGTCTTAGGCTTTAATCGGATCACCGGATGGTCACTATGCATCATTGCCCCCTTTATGGTTGGACATGGCCTAATTCAGTGAAACTTTAACAACAAGAGCAGATCTGTATTGATTTCCAGCTCGAAGTGTGATGATAGCGCTAACATGATCATGGAGAAAGCTATGCCCCTGCATCCAAAACTGGCAGACGTCACGCAAAAAATTGTTGACCGTTCGAAAGACAGCCGCGCCGCCTATCTGGCTAAAATAGCCCGGGCCGCCAAAGACGGACCACGCCGCGCCCATCTGAGCTGTGGCAACCAAGCCCATGCCTACGCCGCGATGGGTGATGACAAATCAACGCTGTTGCAAGAGCGCGCGCCAAATATCGGGATCATCACCGCCTATAACGACATGCTATCGGCACACCAACCCTTTGAAACCTACCCTGAGCAAATCAAACAAGCGGCCCGCGCGCTCGGTGCAACCGCCCAGGTGGCCGCCGGAGTGCCGGCCATGTGTGACGGGGTCACCCAAGGTCAAGCTGGTATGGAGCTCAGCCTGTTTTCACGCGATACAATCGCATTGGCAGCAGCGATTGGTCTGTCGCACAACACTTTTGATGCGGCTGTTTTCTTGGGCGTTTGCGACAAAATTGTCCCTGGCTTGGTGATTGCAGCTGCCACTTTTGGGCATCTGCCGTCCGTCTTCTTACCCGCCGGCCCCATGCCATCGGGTATCAGCAATGACGAGAAAACAGACGTGCGCAAGCGCTTTGCAGACGGGCTTTGCGACCGAGACGAACTCATGGCCGCAGAGATGGCAAGCTATCACGGGCCCGGCACCTGTACTTTCTATGGCACGGCCAATTCCAATCAGATGCTGATGGAATTCATGGGGCTACACCTGCCCGGCGCCAGTTTCGTACCCCCAGCAAGTGACCTGCGCGGCGCACTGACAAAGCAGGGCACAGCGCAGGTCTTGTCCAACACCGCCCTTGGCAGCAACTTCATCCCAACCGCAAAAATCCTGGATGAAAAAGCTTGGGTCAACGGCATCGTGGGCCTCATGGCCACCGGTGGCTCGACCAATCTCGTGTTGCATATCCCGGCCATGGCCCGAGCCGCCGGGGTCATCTTGGAGCCACAGGATTTTGCCGATATTTCCCAGATTGTACCGCTTCTGGCCAAAGTCTACCCCAATGGGCTTGCGGATGTGAATCACTTCCATGCTGCGGGCGGCCTGCCCTATTTGATTGATCAGCTTCTGCATGCTGGCCTCTTGCATGAAGATGTTATGACCATCATGGGCCAAGGTCTGCATAATTTCGCCCGCCAAGCGGTGCTGACAGAAGGTGCCGTGGGCTATGTCTCAGCGCCAAAGAAGAGTCTCAATGAGAAAATTCTGCGCCCCGTCAATGATCCGTTTCAAGCCAGTGGCGGTTTACAAAATCTAACCGGAAATCTCGGAAATGCCGTGGTCAAAATCTCAGCTGTGGCTGAAGACAAACGCTTTATCGAAGCGCCTGCCGCAGTCTTCCATAGTCAAGACGCCGTGAAAAAGGCGTTTCAATCCGGTGACTTGAACCGCGATGTGATTGTCGTTGTGCGCTATCAAGGCCCCGCTGCCAATGGAATGCCAGAGCTGCATAACCTCACACCGTTCCTCGCAATCCTACAAGATCGCGGGCATAAGGTTGCCTTGGTCACAGATGGCCGCATGTCCGGTGCCTCTGGCAAGGTTCCTGCGGCCATTCATCTCTCGCCAGAGGCCGCCGATGGCGGGCCGATTGCGCTGATCGAAGATGGCGATATGTTACGTTTGGACGCTGTGGCGGGGCGATTGGAGACGATGGCAGAGAATTGGCAGGCGCGCAGCCCCGCAAAACCTGACCTCAATGATAATGAGAGTGGCATGGGGCGCGAATTATTCTCGGTCTTTCGGCGCACAGCAGGCGCCGCATCGCAGGGCGCTGGCGTCGTAATTTAGGAAAAAACATGACACATACAGATATGATCGCAAAGATTTGCACCGCGGCCCCGGTAATTCCGGTGTTAACCATTGATCGGGTTCAGGATGCCCAGCCTTTGGCTCGTGCCCTGGTGGCGGGCGGGCTACCGGCTTTGGAAATCACCCTGCGCACCGACGCCGCAATGGAGGCGATTGCCGCCGTCGCCGAGGTCGAGGGCGCACTGGCCGGGGTTGGCACTCTGCTCACCACCGCGCAGATCCGCGATGCAAAATCTGCTGGAGCCACCTTTGGCGTCTCGCCGGGTGCAACAGACAGTATCATCAAAGCCGCGCAAGACTATGATTTGCCGCTTCTGCCCGGTGCGGCCACCGCAACCGAAGCGATGCGCCTCTTGGAGCAAGGGTTCGTTTTTCAAAAATTCTTCCCAGCGGAAGCTGCTGGCGGCGCGCCGGCCTTGGGATCAATGGCCGGACCCCTGCCACAGATCACTTTCTGCCCCACGGGCGGCGTGACGCCCGAAAACGCCAAAACCTATCTCGCTCTGCCCAATACCCGCTGTGTCGGTGGCAGCTGGATTGCGCCAAAAGCGCTGATCGACGCAGGAGATTGGCAGCAGATTACACAGATTGCCCGTCGCGCCGCTGACCTTCTGGAGTGACGCGACCTGCCCGCCCCCCGCGCCTGATCTTCTCAGGCGCCGGGGCCAAGGCGGCCTGTAGGACAGCTGTCATCGGATGATCGGGCTGGCCTGCACCATAATGGCTGATACAAAAGGCAATATGAGCCGCAGGATCGGCTGTTTCAGGCACTTGAATCGCCCAATCAAAGAAGATGGTCTTACACTCCGGCGGGGTTATTCCCTCAATTCGGTAGCTTTCCCGGATCAAGCCCTTGGGATCCACATCATCAACCTTCATTCCCACGCCCTTCACTCTGCCCCAATATTTGGTCAATCTCATCTTCGCATTGCGCGCGGTGTTCTGTGATCATCTGTTTGAAATCCACCTCTGGTCCCATTTGCATAATCCGGCGCAACCGGGCAAGCCCACCTTCAGCAAAGGCCTCGTCTTGAACATCGGTGCCACAAATCAAATGATGCAAAAGGCGTAAATCCGACAGACAATCGTGTGATCGCGCCAAACGCGCAAAATCAGCCTTGACCGGGGCCTGCCCACTTTGGGCGCTGTGCAATTGCGCCGCTGTCGCCCCCTCCCGACAGCTTTGCATCAACGCCATGCCTTGGGCCACCAATTCAATATCCTGCAAACCACCCGCCCCGCGCTTGAGATCCCAAAGCCCTGATTGCGGCTTTCCCTCTGCCAACCGGGCCCGCATGTCCCGCAGCCCGGTCAAAATATGCGCCCAAACAGCCTTTTCATCCAATATCTGCTGACGCAACTGCTCAACGGCTTCCCGAAAGGCTGGGCGGCCCGTGATGGCCCGGCCGCGGGTGAGCGCCAAATGCTCCCATGTCCACGCTTCCGCCCGCTGATAGCTCGCAAACCCCGCAAGGGACGTCGCCACCGGTCCAGCGCGCCCCGACGGCCGCAGACGCATATCCACCTCATAAAGACGCCCATGCGCCGTGGGCGCGGTCAGAGCGGTGATGAGAGCCTGGGTCAACCGCGAAAAATACAGACGGCAAGAGAGGGATTTCGCCCCATCCGACTGCGCAGCCACATCCGCATCAAAAATTAAAATCATGTCGAGATCTGATTGAGAATTCAATTGTCCCGCGCCAAGAGAGCCCATGGCCAGAATGGTACAATCGGAGCCAGGAATATGGCCATATTTGAGCGCGAAATTTTGATGCACAAAGTCAAAGACTGCGGTTAAGACCGCCTCTGCCAGCTGCGCATAATGGCTTGTGGCGTCTCGCGGAGAGATGATCCCGTCGAGCAGATGCACACCGATACGAAAATGCCACTCTTTGGTCCAAATACGCGCCAAATCCAGACCGGCTTCATAATCTGAAGTTGCCGCTAACCGCGCGGCCAGCTGCGCCGCCAGAGCCTCTGCGCCGGGCCAAGGTGCAAAAAATTCGCCGCTGAGCACCGCATCCAAAACGCCTGAGTTTCGACCCAAATATTGCGCCAGAGCCGGGGCGCTCACCACAATATCTGTCAAAAGCTCAACCAATTTTGGATTGGCGGCAAAGAGCGAAAAAACTTGAATACCCGCCGGCAAGCCGCGCAAAAAATTGTCAAAATGGATCAAGGCCTCCTTGGGGTCCGGAGCCTTTTGCAGCCGTGCCAAAATCTCAGGGCGCAGGGTGTCAAACAATGCGGTCGCCCGCTCGGAGCGCATGGCCGCGTAGCTCGGCCAATGCTGGGTGATCTCATGGTGGTCGTCCAATGCCACCTCTGGCGCATTGGCCTGCGCGGGGGCAAAGAATGACTCCGTTATTGAATGGACCGCACTTAAATGGGCCCCGGTCTGTGTGATAAACTCAGATGCAGACAGCCCCAAAAGTCCCGCGACCCGTCCAATCCCATCGTCGGATGTCGGCACGCTTTGGGTTTGCGCATCGCGGATCATTTGGATGGCGTGTTCCGTGTGGCGCAGAACCCGATAGCTGCGTTGCAATTGGTTCCGGATGGCCTCAGTGATCCAATCTTTTACGGCCAATTGATCCAATGCCACCAGAGTTTGACATGATCGCAATTCCGCATCGCGCCCACCTGAAATGAGCTGCCGCGTTTGGGTGAAAAATTCGATCTCGCGAATACCGCCACGGCCCAGTTTCACATCATGACCAGGCACATGAACAGCGCCGCGCGCGCCAGTTTTTGTTCGGATTTTTAAGCGCAGCGCATGGGCTTCTTCGATGGCGGCAAAATCAAGATAGCGACGCCATACAAAGGGCACCATCTGATCGAGGAACTCCGCACCAGCCTTGCGATTCCCGGCACAAACCCGTGCTTTGATAAAGGCAGCCCGCTCCCATGTGCGGCCCAGGCTTTCATAATAGTCCAGCGCAGAGCTCATCGCGACGCAAACCGGTGTCACAGACGGATCAGGCCGCAGGCGAAAATCCGTGCGAAAAACATAGCCGTGCTCGGTAATATCATTGAGCAATTTGGTCGCAGAGCGGGTCGCCCGGACCAAGATTTGACGGCGCTGCGCGGCCTCAAAATGATCCATATCGCGGTCATCAAACATCACCACAAGATCAATATCTGAGGAATAATTGAGCTCCCCCGCTCCCATTTTGCCCATAGCAATGACAAACAAGCCGGTTTCTTCCGGCAGCTTTCCCGAGGCTTGATAGGGTGCCAATGCCGAGCTGAAGGCCAATTGCACCGCTTGATCGGCAAAATCTGTCAGAGCTTGGGTCGATTGCGCCAATGAATAGGCACCAGAGACTTCCGCCATGGCTAAAAACCCGGCCACCCGCCGCTTGGCCCGTCGCAGCCCTGCCCCGATATCATTGTCACTGTCTTCGGGCAGCAGGTTTTGCAGCGGTGCGGCCAAAGTGACAGCCTCCGCGAGCCAGTCTTGCTCTTTGCGCAGCAACTCACAAAGATAGGGGCTGCAACCGCCAATCCCCGTCAAAACCTCCGCCAAGGCACCACTGGCGCCCCAATCAGCCGCAAGCGCCTGACCGCTGCCGGTTTCAAACGCGATGGGACTGCGTTGGATTGACTCGATAAGTGTCATATCGTCAAACTGCTGAGCAAGTGAGACAAGGTCAATGGGGTCGCTATGAGTAAAAGCCTAAAACGGGTAAAATCTGCGCTCTTTTCCGCCGATCCAACCCTAAAAGTTCTCGAAACAGGTCAGGCCACCACCGCCAAAGCCGCGGCCGAGAGTTTGGGCTGTGCCGTTGATCAGATTGCAAAATCCATCCTCTTTGAGGGTGAGATGACCGCTCAGCTATATCTATTTGTGACGGCCGGTGCGCGGCGGGTCGATCTCGATCAGGCGGCGCTTTTGGCTGGCGAGCCATTGGGCAAAACCGATGCTGCGCGCATCCGTGCCGTCACAGGATTTGCCATTGGCGGCGTGAGCCCCGTGGGGCATCTGACCGAGATCGTGACATTTTTCGACGAGACGCTGTTCGATTATCAAAAGATCTATGCGGCCGCTGGCACACCCGTTCATGTATTCGGCTGCGCGCCGCAGCAGATGGCTGATCTCTGTCAGGGGCGAATTTCCGCCTTTAGTCAAAAAATGTAAAAAAGATTTACATACCCTCTTGCAAAACAGTTGAACCTCTCCCAAATATCCAATGTAAACATTATTTACATCAAAAAAGGAGACCATAATGACCACCCTCGCCCCTGACGCCACGCACACCTCCGCAAAAGGAGGGTGGATATCGGCTTGTGAAACCTGGATGGACCGCAGAGGCAAAGGCGCCTGGATGGCCGCCATGATCCTTGGCATGATCTTCTTTTGGCCCGTGGGGCTCGCCCTTTTGTTTTATATGATCTGGAGCAAGCGTATGTTTTCAAAATCTCAATCCTGTTCACACTCAAAATCTTTTTACCGCCGCGATACCTCGAGCGGCAACACCGCATTTGACGCCTATAAGGCCGACACGCTGCGCCGGCTTGAGGAAGAACAACAGCAATTTGAAGCCTTCATGGACCGCCTCCGCGCAGCTAAGGATCAATCTGAATTTGACGAATTCATGAAAGACCGAAGCGGCAAGGCTCAAGCCAAACCCGAGCAGCCTGAGGCTTAACCCACGACACCGCTCCACCCTCCGCGGGTGGAGCGCAATTGTGAAAGATTTATTATGACCGATTTACCTGATCCAATTGAACAGGCCGCCTATTACCAAGATGTGAACCTTAAGCGTGTGATCGCCTGGTTTATTGATTCTATGGCCATCACTTTCATCACCTTCCTGATCAGCCTCTTGACCTTGGGCATTGGCTTTTTCTTTTTTGCGGGCCTGTGGCTTATCGTAGCTTTTTTCTACCGATTTCTTGGCCTTACCATTTATTCTTCAACAATGGGCATGCGGATGACTGGCATTGAATTTCGCCAAAGGCATGATCGTCCGTTTGATGGGCTCTATGCTCTGTTGCATACCATCGGCACGATGATTGCCTATGCCACCAGCTTGCAGATTGTTTCGATCATCTTGATGCTCATCACCTCCCGAAAACAGGGGTTGGTGGATCTCATTTTGGCAACCGTCGTCGTTAATCGTGCGGCGCGTCAGTCGTCAGATGAGATGTAAGCCTGTTTAGAACCCGGCGGGTCACCGTCGGTGCCGCGCCCCATTCGGCAGCCCATCACTCCCGCCCGTAGGCCACAAGCCGGGCGCGGAGGTTGGCTTGGCTTGGATGGTTAAGCTCTAAGGCAAATATATGCGCATAGGTTAAAAAGAAGCATTCCGTATCGACATCCTCTGCCAGATCCGCCGCTCGGCTATAGAGCGTGACCAATGCGGCGCGATCATCTTCGGCATGGGCCGTCAGAATCAGATCGTCCAGCGCCACATCCATCTCAGCCACGATGTTGGGCTATCCTACCGGCGACCCAATCGTGATAACAATGGGTCGGCTCATCCATAACCGGGCTAAACCGCCCGCCGTCAAAGGTCGGCGCGTGCCGGCCCGATTGCATGCCCTCAACCACGAAAATATCTTCTTCAAAGACCTCTTTCCATTGCCGGGTATTCACCGCACGGTTTTTCGCCAGCGTATCGTCAGAGGCATAGTACAGATGTATATGCTCAACAGTTTTATTATGCGCCTTCGGCTCGAGCACGATGGTAAAGGCATGGTCGCGCTGCACGCCCAACAGCACATTGGGATAGACGGTAATATATTCTGCGCCCTCATCCCATTTTTCGGATAAATCAGGGAAATCAGGGAAGGCCGCCGAGCCATCTTCTGCCTTAAATTGCCGGTACACGCGCGTGCCCTGACCAGAGAATTTCCCATATTCGACGATGTTATAATGATCTTCCAGCCGCGAATAGCTGTTGAGCCCAGGATGCACCCAGGGCAGATGATAGCTTTCGCAATAATTCTCGACCGCCAGCTTGTAATTGGCCGCAAGCTCCAACTCAAAGCGGCTGTCTGCGCCGCCATGGTACAGCGGGCTGTCAAATTCAGACCACCGCGCGATGAGATCGGCATGAACCTCAGTGAATTCCGGTGCATCACCAGAGATATTGATGAACACGACATCCCGCCAGATATAGCTGCGCACCTCATTCAAGCCGAGATCGTCTTTTACGATGCTTGGATGGGTATTGTGACCCGCGCCGCCGACATGCGGGGTGGACACCAGCCTGCCCTTGGTGGAATAGCACCAGGAGTGATAGGGGCAACGGATTGCGCCTTCGATGGTTTTCGCTTCACGCAGCAATTGCATGCCCCGGTGGCGGCAAATATTCTCAAACACGCGCAGCTCGCCGTCCTTGTCGCGAATTAACAGCAGCGGCATACCAAGAAATTGGATCGGTTTTGCGTCACCCAGATTTGGCACATCCGCCCCAACGGCCAGCCCAGCCCATGTGCTCTTGAGCACCGCTTCGCTTTCCTCGGCAAAAGTTGCAGGATCTATATAATGGGCATTGGCCAAGCCATTCGCCTGCTCCACCGGCTGTTGAACAGAGGTGATATCGGTTTGTATATAGTCTTTAGCCATGGCGATCTCCGTTTACCTCGGAGCTACGCCCTTAATCTTCGAAAAACCTTTCCCGACGCGACCAAAAACCCGCCTCAATGACGTTTTAATGTCGATTTTTGACCATTTCCACGCATAAGATCGCACCAATCGCACCTGACGAATCAGCCGGCTGCGGATTTAACCGCGCGAGAGCGCCGCCACGCCCGTGCGCGCCATTTCTGACAGTCCGAGCGGTCGCATCAGCTCTGCAAAAGCATCAATTTTCTCTGGGCTTCCAACAACTTCAAAGGTGAAACTGTCTAAAGTGCTATCGACCACATTGGCGCGAAATACATCCGCCAGGCGCAGGGCCTCAACACGCTTTTCGCCCTTACCGCTGACTTTGAACAAAGATAATTCACGCTCGACCGAGGGGCCCTCAACCGTGAGGTCATGCACGTCATATACCGGGATGATCCGACCCAGCTGGGCTTTGATCTGTTCAATGATTTGCGGCGTGCCGCTGGTGACAATGGTAATTCGGCTCGTATGCCCCTGATGGTCCACTTCCGCCACAGTCAGGCTTTCAATATTATACCCGCGCCCCGAAAAAAGGCCGATGACGCGCGCCAAAACACCCGGTTCATTGGCCACAAGCACTGCCAAAGTATGACGCTCATTGAGGTCCGCATGACCAGAGCGCAGGTTATAGGCAGATTTCGATGAGGTGCCTTTGGTGATATTCAATGCGTTCATGTGATCTCTCCTTAAACCAAAACCGAGCCAGAGGCGTCGATGGCGCCTTTTATGGCCGCGTCACCCAAAAGCATTTCGTTATGCGCTTTGCCGGATGGGATCATCGGGAAACAATTTTCATGTTTCTCCACCAAACAATCAAAGATCACCGGACCATCATAGGCCAGCATTTCCATAATGGCCTCATCAAGATCCGCTGGATCTGAACATAAGATGCCCTTGGCACCAAATGCCTCTGCCAATTTCACAAAATCGGGCAAGGATTCCGACCAGCTCTGCGAATAGCGCTCGCCATGCAGCAGCTCTTGCCACTGGCGCACCATGCCGAGGCGTTCGTTGTTCAAAATAAACTGCTTCACAGGCAAGCCATATTGCATGGCCGTGCCCATTTCTTGCATATTCATCAACCAGCTGGCCTCGCCGGCCACATTGATCACCAAACTGTCCGGATGGGCCACCTGCGCGCCAATGGAGGCCGGAACCCCATATCCCATGGTGCCAAGCCCGCCAGAGGTCATCCAACGATTGGGATCATTAAAGGTCATATATTGTGCGGCCCACATCTGATGCTGCCCGACTTCTGTGGTGATGTAACGATCATGATCCTTCGTCAGGGCTTCAAGCCGTTCAAGCGCATATTGCGGCTTAATCACTTTGCTATCTGCCGCATAATCCAAGCAGCGGATTTTGCGCCACTCATCAATTTCCCCCCACCAGGCTTTCAGCGCCTTGGAATTTGTCTTACGCCCGCGGGCTTTCCATACTTTAAGTATATCCTCTAAAACATGGGCCACGTCACCTAGGATTGGAATATCAACATGGATCACCTTGTTGATTGAGGAGGCGTCGATATCAATATGCGCTTTGGTTGATCCGGGGCTAAAGGCATCGAGCCGCCCAGTGATCCGATCATCAAATCTTGCGCCGATATTAATCATCAGATCGCAATCATGCATCGCCATATTCGCCTCATACAGACCGTGCATGCCAAGCATGCCCAACCAGTTGTCGCCATTGCCTGGGTAACTGCCCAGACCCATAAGGGTCGAGGTGATCGGGAAATTTGTCGCCGCGACCAATTCGCGCAACAATTGGCTGGCAATAGGGCCAGAGTTAATGACCCCGCCGCCGGTATAGAAAATGGGTTTCTGCGCAACCTCCATGGCCGCAACCAGAGCCGTAATCGCCTCAAGATCACCTTTCAGCTTGGGCTGATAATGCGATTTCATCTTGGCTGGCCCTTCATAGGTGCCATTGGCAAATTGCACATCCTTAGGGATATCGACCAAAACTGGCCCCGGCCGACCAGAACTGGCCACATGAAAGGCGCTATGCAGCGTGTGTGCCAAAGCATCCGTGTCTTTGACCAGCCAATTGTGTTTGGTACATGGGCGCGTAATGCCAACGGTATCGGCCTCCTGGAAGGCATCCGAGCCGATCATGAAGGTCGGCACCTGCCCCGTCAGAACCACCAAGGGGATGCTGTCCATCAAAGCATCGGTTAGGCCTGTGACCGCATTGGTTGCGCCCGGGCCCGAGGTTACAAGAACAACGCCGGGCTTGCCGGTCGAGCGCGCATAGGCTTCCGCAGCATGGACCGCACCTTGCTCGTGGCGAACCAAAAAATGCTTGATGCTATTTTGTTGAAAAATTTCATCATAAATCGGCAATACAGCTCCGCCGGGGTATCCAAACACAGTATCCACCCCTTGATCAATCAGAGCCTGAACTACCATCTTTGCGCCGGACATTGTTTGGGTCATCTTAATTCACTTTCATTCTTGGCATAAAAAAGCCCCCGATTTTAGGGGGCATGGGCGAGGCGAATACCATGGCTATGGTATCAACAGCGGCCCTCTTGCCGCAGGACGACGATTTTTTTCATGTCGGTCATGCCTTGGGTTCCTTTTCTGTGGGTAACTTATTGCCCGCTTTTGGGAGCGTCAACCGGGTTTTGTAAATTTTCTGACAAAAAAGAGCCGGTTTGGGGTCTTTTATTTCGTAATTGCCATCGTTCTGGAAAGAATTGCAATTCATTCGGTCCCATTTTGCGAAATATTGCTGAGAGTCAGATGAAAATATTACCTCAGCTATTAGCAATTCTTTCATCACTGCAAGGTTATGCAGCCAATAGACCAAGTGGCGCGAGACACGCCGCAGCTGGCTCAGGGGGCATCTCTATGAGCTTTGGTCTGCGTGTGAAGCAGGAGACACAGATGAGACAGACATGCATAACGCTGGCAATAACAACTTTAATTCCCATAACCGCATCAGCATCGGGTTTGACCTATTCGGAGAGCCGGTTGAGCTATCAAAGTCAGGAAAGCAACAGTAACACCGCCCGGCGCGCAAATCTGAATGTGGGGTTTGAAGCTGGGGCCAATCAGTATGGTCTGCGCTATATTCACCGGAGCTCTGATAACAACCCAAGCTCGCAGGAAGCGAACATCACGTTTGGATCACATGTGGCGGACAGATTGTTTGTCGAGGGTATGGTCTCTGCTGAGAAGGGAGATACCTATGACAACCGCGGATACGGGTTTCGCACCGAATATGATACGACACTTGGCAAGATTGGTGCATTTCATCGCACATGGGACGACGAAGAGAAAAATACGAGAATTTACTCCACTTTCGACATGCTCCCTGGGCTGTTCAGCGGCGTAATCCGCTACCAAAGTCGCACGCCTGCAAAAACTGATACCTCCTATGATATCGTCGCCAGCTTTGAAACACCTACCATCGGTCATTATTTCGCCACGTCGCGCGAAACAGATGACGATCATAGTTGGCACTATGCCTTCTCTGGAGATTACCAATTTGAAAAAATTCACTACCTGGTCGGATTTGGCCGACGCGGCCATGACAATGCCGCAACACTCTTTGCCTTCGGCTTTGGCGCCGCCGTCGATCTGACCGATCAAGCCACCTTGGCGGCAGTTATAGGCCAACACCAACAGGGTGGTGCATCGGACACTGATATTTCCTTGAGCTTAAACTGGACATTTGGAGATGCTCCCAATGCGGAACGGGCGATTGCTGACACACAGACAAAAGCCTATCGTATCGCATTCATCCGCTAAGCGCGAAAGCCCAGACCAATCCGGCGGGGTTGGTCTGGGGCGCCATGCAACGAAAACTGATGTCTGGACCTGCACCGCAGGCGCATAGGCGCCGAGGCAACACGTCGCGACCCCGCCCGATAGTGGATCGCACCCCGTAAATAGGGACGCAATAAGAGGGGGCCGCGCTTACAAAGCTGGGGCCGCACTTAAATCGGGCTGCAATTTGGTCCTGAGCTGCCGATTAAGATCATGCGCAGCAAATATGCAAAGCGGGTTTTCCCGCCTTGATCGCCGCTACCGCCACTCTCACCAGAATGTTGAGCACGCGGCTCCAGCCATTCCGCCAAATACATCCGTGCGTTGTGCCCGCGTCCTCGTGACGCCCCCGAAGCTCAACAGAGCTTTCGACAAGGCATTTCACTTTAAAACCTCCCAAAAATTTGGACTTAAAGCAATATACGGTTGTTTGTTAGATTTTAACTGCTATCTTTAGATTTCTATTAACGATCAGTCGGAGGCGTGTTCTATGCCGCTCGATAATTTCATGGGAGGAAAATAAATGGATCGTCGTTCTTTTCTAAAGGCCTCTGCCCTTGGCGGCGGCGCGGCTGCAGTGTCCTCACTGGCAGCGCCGGCAATCGCGGGCGGCCACGCGCGCACGCTCACAATGGTGACATCCTGGCCCCGCGGTTTTGCGGTTCTTGACGATGCAGCATCATATTTCAATGAAGCGGTAAACGCCATGTCTGGCGGTGAGTTGGTCATTGAGAAAAAAGCACCTGGTGAGTTGGTTGGTGCATTCGAAGTATTTGACGCCGTGACCTCAGGTCAGGCCGATATGTATCACTCAGCAGATTACTACTTCCTGGGCCAGCACCCGGGCTATGCCTTCTACACAGCCGTTCCCTTTGGCGCAACGGCGCAAGAGCTGACCAATTGGTACTACCATGATGGCGGTCAAGACCTGCACGATGAATTGGGCAGCATCTTTGGCCTGAAATCTTTCTTGTGCGGCAACTCCGGCTCGCAGTCCGGTGGTTGGTTCCGTAAGGAAATCAATTCGGCCCAAGATTTGGCTGGCCTGCGCTTCCGTATGCCAGGCCTTGGTGGCCAGGTTCTGGGTAAATTGGGCGTTTCTGTGCAAAACATCCCAGGCGGCGAGCTGTATCAAGCTCTCTCCTCTGGCGCTTTGGATGGTCTTGAGTGGGTTGGCCCATTTGCCGATGAACGCGCAGGCTTCCAAGAAGTTGCGAAAGTATACTACACAGCCGGCTTCCACGAGCCAGGCTCAGGCCTTGCCTGTGGCATGAACTTGGATGTTTGGAACGATTTGTCCGACCAGCACAAAGCCATCATCGACAATGCAACGAAAGCCACAACACACTATCAATTGTCACAAACTCTGGCCAATAACGGCGCCGCTCTGGCCCGCTTGCAGGCCCAAGGTGTGCAAACATTGCAGTTCTCCGATGATGTTTGGGATGCATTTGGTGCCGCTTCGAAAGAGGTTCTGGACGAAAATATGGGCGATGATCTCTTCGCACGTATCCGCAACTCTTTCGATGAATCCTTGGCGAAATCTTCCGATTGGATATTGAAATCTGACGGTGAATTCGTGTCTCAGCGCAACCGCGTTTTGGCCAACGGCTAAATCTTTATAAAGGGCCCCGAGACATCAGGGCCCTTTTTTCACACCCGGCATTCGGGTTAAGGGTGCAAAGATTTAGGGGGACAGCTGGTGGACTGGTTGATCTGGTTTTTTCAAAGCCTCGTGATGGCTTTCTACAATATTGGCTATGCGATTACACATCCTGCTCTGTGGCTCGACTGGACCGAGGGCAAAGCGGTCATGCGGTTCATCTATTATGGTGCCTCAGAAGAGCTGTTTTTCGCGGTGCTCGCCTTATTTCTCACTGTCACGGCTCTGGGCCTGTGGCGCAACGCCATCCTTTGGGGCACCGTCCGCGTCTTGGAGGGAATTGCCAATACCGTGGGCCGCTTCGCGGCTTGGGCTGGCCTTTTGATGGTGTTACAGCAAATTGTGATCGTCTTCATTCAACGGATTTTCCTCGAGGCACAAATCACCTTCGGATTTGGCGTTGGATTGAGCAAAGATATCAGCTGGTACGCCGAAGAACTTAAGTTTTACAACGCGATGATCGTATGTCTTTGCGCCGCCTATACCTTTGTGCAAGGTGGGCATGTGCGGGTAGATTTGATTTATTCGGTCGTCAGCTTCCGCACAAAGCGCATCATTGATATGTTTGGCAGCCTGCTTTTCATGGTCCCGGCAGCGGTGCTTACCTGGATGTATTCTTGGTATTTCCTATGGCGCCACCTCGTCACGCCAAAAGTGTCCGCCAGTGACACGTTGCAACGGCTGGTTGACGGCAAATCACGGGCGTTTAAGTGGAATGTTGAAACAATCGGGTTCTCGCCCAATGGGTTCAATGCATATTTTCTCTTCAAAATATTGCTGGTGCTCTTCTGTGCCATGATCATTTTGCAAGCTGTCGCGTTTTTCTACCGGTCATATCTGGAGATGAAAGAGGGCGAAGCCTCTGAGGGCAAATACCTCGATCGAGATCAACTTGGCGACCAAGAGGCCGAATTGGCCGCAGACATTCATTAGGGGCTAGAGCTATGATTTTTGGATTAGATGGCGTCGAAATTGGCCTGTTGATCGTCTTTTTGTGTCTATTCGGCGGAATTCTCTCTGGCTTTCCAGTGGCCTTTGCCATTGGCGGCGCAGCGGTCATCTCTTTTGGCATTATCGCCGCCTTAGACAGCGGCGGGCTGTTGATCCACCAAGCGATTGATAAGTCATCCGCTGAATTTGGTGCGCTGATGGGCCAAGGAGTTAAGGCCGATACGGTCAGCGTTTTCCGATACCCGGATTTGCCACGCATTGAGGTGCCTGTCTTCTCAAACGGATGGGAAGTGGCGCTAGACCGGAATGTGTCTTTCATTGTGAACCGGATCAACGAGCGGGTCTTGGCAGGACAATCAATCGAGACACTTCTGGCGGTTTTGATGTTTGTATTAATGGGCATCACTTTGGAACGCTCTAAGATCGCCAATGATCTATTGACCACTATGGCGCGGGTGTTTGGTCCCCTGCCCGGTGGTCTGGCGGTCTCTGTTGTTGTGGTGGGCGCCTTCTTGGCCGCCTCGACCGGCATTGTCGGTGCGACGGTTGTCACCATGGGGTTGCTCAGCTTGCCGACCATGCTGCGCAATGGCTATTCGGCGGAGCTCTCCACCGGCGTCATCGCGGCCTCTGGAACCTTGGGGCAGATCATTCCGCCCTCTATTGTGATTGTCTTGCTCGGCACGCTCGCTGGTGATCTTTACTCGCGGGCCCAAGAGGTGCGGGCACAGTCTTTGGGCTGTACCGATGCTTTGACCTATCTCGGCGAACCGGCGGTGGTCTCTGTCGGCACCCTGTTCCAAGCGGCCCTTTTGCCTGGAATTTTGCTGGCCGGCCTATATGCGGGCTATGCTTTTGTCTATGCGCTGATCAACCCATCTAAGGCACCGGCGGTGCAAACAAGCGGCGGATCCGGCAACTCCATTGGCCGAAATCACGCGCTGCAATGGTTCCTGGCCGCTCCCATCGCCTTAATCGGTGGGGCCATCCTTCTCGGGCAGGCCAATATGATTGGCTCGCAAGATATCTCGGTTTCATCACGTTCCGAACTGTCACAAGGCGCTTCTCTACGCACCAATGTTGGGCCTGAGTGCCAAGCCGCGATGATCGAGTTGCACGGGCAAGAAGCTTGGGATCTGGCAATTTCAGAACAGCAAGCCATAGCCGACGCAGGCGGCGTGGTGGAAAGTCGGGCCCTGTCTGACCAAGAGATTGAAGATAAGATCTCCCAGCGTGTCGCGGATGCAGCCCCCATTGGGCTCGGGATTGCGATTGGTTTGATCCTGGCGACACTGTGCCTGACCACAGCGCGCGGCGTGGCGCCGCGGCAGGACTTCAGGCCGCTGGCCATCGGCTTTGCCGGGGTGGCGTTAGCACTGCTGTTAGACATCGCTTTGATCAGTCCACGCACATCTGCGGGCCTCACCTTAATCCTTATGTTGCTGCCGATGGCGCTGATATTCTATGGGCTGCGCAGTGCGGTGGCGCGTCTGGCGGAAAATGAGTTGATCCGCGTGGTATTCCCACCGCTTATTCTGATCGTCGCGGTGCTGGGCTCGATACTTGGTGGCATCACCAACCCAACGCCCGCTGCGGCGCTTGGTGCCGGCGGCGCGATCATGTTGGCCGCCTTCCGCAAGTTAAAAGATGAGAATAAATCTCCCAAGATCATCATCGGTTCGGCCTTTGCATTGGTGATTATGCTCCTGGTCGGGATGAACTTTGATCTGCGTGTGCGGCAAGATGCGGTGTCCGTGGAAAGCTGGATTGCGTTTTTCGCAGCTCAAGCCGCCTATCTCTATGCGCTCTTTGGGCTGCTCTATGCCTGCTGGACCTTGTTCCGCTCGGGCGTTCTGAGCCCGGTGGTGCGCGAGACAGCGAAGGTGACCTCTATGGTCTTCACCATTTTGATTGGGTCGCAGTTGCTCAACCTGGTGGTGATTAGTTTTGGCGGCGAACACTATATCCAAGACTTCCTCAAGAGCTTTGACAGTGAATTCACAGTCTTCTTGATCGTGATGCTGGTTCTCTTTGTGCTGGGCTTTGTCCTCGATTTTCTCGAGATCATTTATATCGTGATCCCCATTGTTGGCCCTGTGATTTATGGCGGAACAATGGACCCCAAATGGGTGACGATCATGATTGCGGTAAACTTGCAGACCTCATTCTTGACGCCGCCTTTTGGCTTCGCGCTGTTTTACCTGCGCGGTGTCGCCCCCAAAGAGGTCACAACCGGGCATATCTACCGCGGTGTGATCCCCTTTGTGTTGATCCAAGTTCTAGGGCTGTTGCTCTTATTCTGGTTCCCATGGGTCGTCACAATCATCCCCAACCTCTTGGCGGGATAGCCTCGATAATTCTTACCCAAAAGGGCGCCCCGTCGGGCGCCCTTTTTTCTCTACACTATACGCTTATTTCACGAGACAGGTTCAGGTCTCGTGGCTATGTCTCACCTCAGGCATCGCGATTTGAGCGACCTGCTCAGAGATAGATTTGATCTCACACAGATTTTTATCGCGGCTGAAATCATCCTCAGGATCAAGCTGACGCCATTGGCCATCTCGAAAAATCTCGACACCTTTGAAACGCGCCTTATAGTCCATTTTTGCACTGCCAGGCACCCAATAGCCGAGATAGACATAGGGCAAGCCAGTTTCACGCGCAATCTCAATGTGATCCAGGATCATATAGGTGCCAATCGAGTCTTGCGGCCGCGACGTGTCAAAGAAACTATAGACCAATGACAGACCATCATCGAAGATATCTGTCAGACAAACCGCCGTTAGCTCCCCGTCTGACTGCGTATATTCCATAACGCGGCTGGTCACAGGGGTTTCTTCGATCATTGAGGCGAATTCGAAAATATCCATATCGGCCATGCCGCCCTGCGCATGGCGCGCATCAAGGTAGCTGCGAAACAGATCATATTGCTGCTCGGTGGCCCAAGGCGCGATGCGCTGGCGGCGCAGCGCGGCGTTGCGCCTCAATATCCGCTTTTGTGACCTGCTGGGCGCAAATTTGGCAACATCGATCCGTGCCGAAAGACAGGCCGAGCAAGAGGCGCAGGCTGGGCGATACAGAACATTTTGCGACCGCCTGAACCCTTGTTTTGACAAACTATTGTTCAAAACTCCCGCATCCGTCCCTTGCAAAGAGGTGAACAGCTTGCGCTCCATCCGGTCCTCGAGATAGGGACAAGGCTGCGGGGCTGTGACGTAGAATTGTGACGCTATGGGAACGGTATGACGCATGATTTCAAGTTAGACTTTTTTCGAAGCCTATCAATCCAAGGAATAAGCGCCAAGAGCGATTTTTCGATAATATATTCAAAAAGACTGCCTTAGCGGCAATCTGCAGCTCATAAAAAAGGGGCCAGCCGAAGCCAGCCCCATTTTTGGCATCCTATGACCTTAGCTACAGCCAGATGTGCCGCCGCAGGTGTTGCATTTCATACAGGTGCCGTTGCGCACCAAGGTATAATTGCCGCATTCACCGCATGGATCGCCTTCATAGCCCTGCATTTTTGCTTTGGTCCGATCATCCATAACCGCAGCAGCCGAGACCTCGGATCCGCGTGTTGCCATGGTAACCGCCGTATCCAGCGCGGCATCCATTGGCATGGCCGCTTCGGAGACAGCGCCTTGCATTTGACCACCCTGATAGACCACAAAATCTTGTGGCACACGATTGCGGTGATAGCCTGTGGACACCATTTGCTTGAGCACTTCGATCCCCTTGGCCGCTTTGCTATCTTCAACAGCACGCAGGTTGGATGCGCCCTCCTCTTCCCCGCGGCCGATATCATCAAAGGATGCGCCCTCGGGTTTGACATGGGCCAGATCTTCACGGTCAAGATAAGAGACCGCCAATTCCCGGAAGATATAATCCAAAATAGAGGTCGCATTCTTGATGCTGTCATTGCCCTGCACCATTCCAGCTGGCTCAAATCTGGTGAAGGTGAAAGCGTCCACGAATTCATCGAGCGGCACGCCATATTGCAGACCGACGGAGACCGCGATGGCGAAATTATTCATCATCGCGCGGAAGCCCGCACCCTCTTTGTGCATATCAATGAAGATTTCGCCTAATTGGCCATCCTCATATTCACCAGTGCGCAGATAGACCTTATGCCCGCCAACAATCGCCTTTTGCGTATAGCCCCGGCGCCGTTGCGGCATTTTTTCGCGGTTGGAGCGGATCACCTCTTTGATCACCACTTTCTCCACAATTTTTTCGGCCAAAACCGCTGCTTTTTCCTGCGCGGAACCGGTGGCGAGCACCTCTTCGGCTTCCTCATCATCTTCGACAAGCGCGGCGGCCAGAGGTTGCGACAGTTTGGAGCCATCGCGATACAATGCGTTGGCTTTGATCCCTAACGACCAGCTCAATTCATAGGCCGCCTGACACTCCTCGATGGTTGCATCATTGGGCATATTGATGGTTTTGGAAATTGCGCCTGAGATAAAGGACTGTGCTGCGGCCATCATATAGATGTGGCTGTTCACGCTCAGATACCGTTTGCCCTTTTTGCCGCAAGGGTTGGCACAATCGAAGATGCTGTAATGCTCTTGTTTCAGATGCGGCGCACCTTCCAAGGTCATTGTGCCACAGACGTGGTCATTGGCCGCGTCAATCTCCGCACGGCTAAAGCCCAAATGCGTAAGCAGATCGAAGCTTGGATCCATGAGCTTGGCGGCTGGAATGCCCAGAACACCGGTGCAGAACTCTGCGCCCAATGTCCATTGATTGAACACAAAGCGGATGTCGAAGGCTGAGGGCAAAGCAGACTCGATTTTGTCAATTTCTGCCTGACCAAAGCCATGTCCAATCAAAGCCGTGTGATTGATACCAGGCGCGTTGCCGAGCGATCCATGACCCACAGCATAGCTGACGATCTCTTCGATTTCATTGCTGCGGTAGCCTTGTTTGGCCAATGCGGCCGGCACCGATCGGTTGATGATCTTGAAGTAGCCACCCCCCGCAAGTTTCTTGAACTTCACCAAAGCGAAATCTGGTTCGATCCCTGTGGTGTCGCAATCCATGACCAGACCAATCGTGCCGGTTGGGGCAATCACCGTGGCTTGCGCGTTGCGATAGCCGTGTTTCTCGCCCAGGGCGATGGCTGTATCCCAGCTCTGTTTGGATAGGGCGACCAGGCTTTGGTCTGGGCAATTGGCATGATCCAGCGGCACGGGCTTGATTGCAAGAGTCTCATAGCCGTCGCTTTCACCATAGGCCGCATTGCGATGGTTGCGCATGACACGCAGCATGCTATCAGAATTTTTCTTATACCCTGGGAAGGGTCCCAACTCGCCAGCCATTTCGGCTGACGTGGCATAGGCCACGCCGGTCATCACAGCTGTCAGCGCACCGCAGAGTGCCCTGCCCTCATCACTGTCATAGCCAAAGCCCATATTCATCAATAGGCCGCCGATATTGGCATAGCCCAGACCCAGCGTGCGGAACTCATAGGAGCGTTGCGCGATCTCTTTCGAGGGGAACTGCGCCATCAAGACACTGATCTCAAGCGTGACCGTCCAAAGGCGTGTGGCATGCACATAGTCATCCGCCTGGAATTCGCCGTTTTCATAGAAGGTCAGCAAATTCATTGAGGCCAGGTTACAAGCCGTATCGTCGAGGAACATATATTCCGAACAGGGGTTGGAACCACGAATTTCCCCATCCGCTGGGCAGGTGTGCCAAGCGTTGACCGTATCATGGTATTGAATTCCTGGATCGGCACAGGCCCAGGCCGCATGTCCGACTTGCGCCCAAAGATCGCGCGCCTTTATGGTCTTGGCAACGGATCCATCGGTTCGGTTCAACAATTCCCAATCTGCATCTTTTTGCACCGCATAGAGAAATGCATCTGTGACGCGGATAGAATTGTTCGAATTTTGTCCAGAAACAGAATTATAGGCCTCAGAATCCCAATCTGTGTCATAGGTTGGGAATTCGATGCTGGTGTGACCCTGCTTTGCGTAATCCAAGACGCGTTTGACATAGGTCTCGGGGATGGCGACTTTCTTTGCCGCTTTCACCGCCTCTTTCAACGCAGAATTCACTTTGGGATCATAGGCGTCGGTTGCCGCCCCATCCCAAGATTTAATCGCGGCGAAAATCAAATTGAGCTTTTCTTCATGCATTTTGGAGCCAGCCACGATGGAGGCTACTTTTTGCTCCTCGATCACCTTCCAGTTGATGAAATCTTCAATATCAGGGTGATCTGCATCACAGATGACCATTTTTGCCGCCCGACGGGTGGTGCCGCCGGATTTGATAGCCCCTGCGGCCCGATCGCCGATTTTCAAAAAGCCCATCAGCCCGGAAGACTTTCCGCCGCCAGAGAGGTTTTCACCAGCGCCGCGCAGCGAAGAGAAGTTGGTCCCAGTGCCTGAGCCATATTTGAACAAACGCGCTTCACGCACCCAAAGATCCATGATCCCGCCGTCATTCACCAGATCATCGGATACGGATTGGATAAAGCAAGCATGCGGCTGGGGATGCTCATAGCTGCTGTCCGATTTGGTCAGCTTGCCGGTCTTATAATCGACATAGTGATGACCCTGTGCCGGACCATCAATCCCATAAGACCAATGAAGCCCAGTGTTAAACCATTGCGGTGAGTTCGGAGCGGCTCTTTGAGTTGCCAGCATATAGCGCATCTCGTCGAAATAGGCGCTGGCATCTTCTTCAGTGGTGAAATAGCCACCCTTCCAACCCCAATAGGCCCATGCGCCAGCCAGCCGGTCAAAGACTTGCTTGGCGGATGTTTCCCCCCCGAATGTCGCGTTCTCTGCGGCCACACGCCGGCGCAAGAAGCTCGGCATGCCTGATTCTTTCACAGCCTTGGTGTCAGACGGCACACCCGCCTTGCGGAAATACTTCTGTGCCAAAACATCAGATGCAACCTGCGACCATGACGCCGGGACCTCAAGATCGGCGAGGTGGAACACCACGGTGCCATCGGGGTTGCGAATCTCGCTTGTAGTTTTGGTGAACTCAATTGAGCTATATGCATCTTCATTAGGACTGGTGAAACGCCGTTCAATCTTCATATCTCTGCCTCATTTTGCCGTTTAAATACGGCTCTTTACACAATCAATCAGCATGCAGATCTCTGAAACCTGTTTAGGTCCAGGGGCCTCGCCGCCTAGTTTGAAACACTACATTTAGTGTATTTCCCCGCTGCCACCACTAACTGATCTAGTTTCCACGGGCAGGTCAACGATTTTTTAACGTTTTTGACAGGAAAATTTGCTTGACGCAGAAAACGGCTAAAATTCTATCCCAAGGGTTAGGGCAAATGGCCGGCCTGCCCCCGATTTGGAGCTGCGGATCACAAAAACAATCTCTGTTCTCTTAGAATCTCCGCAAAGGGCTTTCGATAGGCTTGACGTCGCGGGCGCGCTCCGCCGATCACTGAGCAAGACAGATGCTCGGCACGGTGCTGCATTTTACTGTGAGATCTTTGGAAAGAGTGGTCGGGGCGGCGAGATTCGAACTCACGACCCCCTGTACCCAAAACAGGTGCGCTACCAGACTGCGCCACGCCCCGACACTGCGGCTTCTTTAGGCAATTGGTTTGAGAAAGAAAAGGGGTTTTCACGCACAGCCGGGGGTTTTTTCGTCCGCGGCCAGCCGAGCATGGCTCAAAACCGTGCCCGGACCGATATTTAGAGCTGCGGAAAGCCCCGCGTTGATCTCCAAAACATATTGCGCAGGCCCGGTGCTGCGCAAGGGTGTCTCATCGCCGGGAATCGCATCTTCGCGAATATTAACCAAGCGACCGGCAGAATCGAAAAACAATATATCCAAAGCGATCAACGTGTTTTTCATCCAAAACGACAGGCTGCGCTCACGCTCATAAACAAACAGCATGGCCGAAAACTTGCCCAGCTGCGGCCTGTGCATCAAGCCGCGGGCCCGCTCGCGCGCATCATCCATCACTTCGACATGAAATTTTGCGCTGCCCCAAGGGCCAGACAGGTGAACATGACCTTCTTTGCAATCCGCGGCTCCGATGCTGCTCATCAAACAGATAATCGCCGCGAGGATTGCACTATGTCTGGTCATTCTACCTGCGCTGCCTCCCAGCTTAGGATCGCAACGGCCATCAGGCCGCGCTTCCCTTCCACAACTCTCAGGGCTACCCCTTCACCGGCAACCAAACCGGAAAGTCCACAGCGCCGCAAGACATCTACATGCACAAATATGTCATCAGACTTTCCGAACACATTGGCAAAGCCAAAACCCTTGGCCTTATCAAACCATTTGATCCGCCCAGGCTGTAGCTCAATTTCCGACAGGGCCATATCATCCAGCGCGTCCATCTCCCCATAGCCGAAGGTGTTAAACGAGCTGGGCGAGGCAACAGATAAGACCTCAGAAGCCTGGATTCCCCGGTCAGAGCGGTGGGCAACCACTTTGACCTCAACACCATCGGCAATCGAACTTTGCCCAAAATTGCGCAGCACATTGGCATGCAACAAAATGTCCATATCTATCTCATCAGAAACGATGAAACCGAAGCCTTTTACGGGATCAAACCATTTAATTGTGCCAGTAAGCGTCAAATCGCCATCAACAGTGTCTCGGGACATGTTTATCTTTCAAATTTTAAATCAACAATTTCAAATATCTAATACTTAACTGGTTATATCGTAAATTAATTTAAAGGCGCACTCAACCAATTATGCAGCGCGACACCGGAAATTTTCGCGCAGCCATGCGCCAAATGCGCCTGAGCTGGCGCTGCGGTTGCGACGAAATCCATGATGGGCGGCACATCTGTGATGACGCGCGAAGACAGGCGTCTCGCGCCTCACCTAAGATAAAATCGGCTTAAGGATACAAGCGTTGAACATCCCAAGCCGCTTCCGGCGTGGCGCGTGCCCAGCGGAACCGATCATGCAAACGCGCCTCGCCATCAGCCCAGAATTCTAACTCGACAGGTGTTATGCGGATCCCACCCCAAAAACTTGGCCGCTTAACAGAATCGCCCTGCTCTGCGCGGACAGCTTCCACACGATCCATCAACACCTGCCGCGACTCGAGGGGTTGCGACTGAACCGAAGCCACCGCCCCAATCCGCGACAGCGGCGAGCGGCTCATAAAATATTCATCTGCCAGCGGACCATCTTCCCGCTCGACAAAACCGCGACACCGGATCTGTCGGCGCAGAGATTTCCAGTGAATGACAAAGGCTGCGCGCCCGGCTTCAATGGCTTCTTGCGCTTTTTTACTCTCATAATTGGTATAAAAGACGAATGCCCCGTCTTCGATAGACTTTAGCAACACAATCCGCGCATTGGGCATGCCATGCGCGTCAACGGTCGACAGCGCCATCGCATTGGGGTCATTCAACTCCCCCGCTTCCGCGTCACTCATCCAGCCACGCGCCAGAGCAAAGGGATCGCTGCCTTCGAAAATTCCAGTTCTTTTTTCCATGTCAGAGGTAGCCTTTGGGTTGATGCATAGAGGGTGTTCGCTTAGACATTTCATATATAATTCTCGATGGGGGAAAGTCCAATGGGGCTGATGACCGGAAAACGAGGCCTAATCATGGGCCTGGCCAATGATAAATCAATCGCCTGGGGCATCGCAGAGACGTTGCGCGCCGAGGGTGCTGAGATCGGTGTGACCTATATGGGAGACGCGATGAAAAAACGCGTCTTGCCGCTGGCGGAACAACTCAATGCGACCATCGTGGCTGAATGTGACGCCGGAGATCCAGATTCAATTGCCGCTTTGATGATACAAGCAAAAGACACATGGGGGCAGATCGACTTCATCGTGCATGCCATTGGTTTTTCAGACAAATCAGAACTGCGTGGACAGTATATCAACACGTCGCGGGACAATTTCCTGATGACGATGGATATTTCCGCCTATTCCTTCACCGCCATTTTGCAAGCGGCCCAAGAGCTTTTAGCACCCGGCGCATCCTGCCTGACCATGACCTATTACGGCGCCGAAAAAGTCATGCCCAACTACAATGTCATGGGCGTGGCAAAGGCGGCTTTGGAGGCCTCCGTGCGCTATTTGGCCGAAGACTTGGGGCGCAATAATATCCGCGTTAATGCGATCTCAGCGGGAACAATCAAAACTCTGGCCGCCTCCGGCATTGGCGATTTTCGTGAGATTATGAAATGGAATGAAACCAACAGCCCCTTGCGCCGCACGGTGACCCAGACGGAAGTCGGAAAATCGGCGCTTTATCTACTGTCCGACCTTGGTTCTGGCGTGACGGGAGAAATTTTGCATGTCGATGCTGGCTACCATGTCATCGGAATGAAGGGTCTCGAGCTACCTGAATAGCAGGTTCAGCGATTTTAAAAGTTAGGAAACATCATGTCAGATCGTCTACCACATGAAAAAGGCTTCCATGTCAGTTGGGATCAAATGCACCGAGATTCGCGGGCACTGGCCTGGCGCCTCGATGGCAAAGGTCCGGAAGATGGCGCATGGCGCGCAATTGTGGCCATTACACGCGGCGGAATGGCCCCTGCGATGATTGTGGCGCGAGAATTGGACGTGCGCAATGTCGATACGGTCAGCGTGAAAAGTTATCATCATCAAGAACGCGCCGATGCCGTTATTCTCAAGGCACCAGATGCCGACCTAATGGGCGATGGGGCCGGCATTTTGATTATTGATGATTTGGTGGACAGTGGGAAAACCCTAGAGCTGGTGCGCTCAAAATACCCAAAGGCCCATTTCGCTACGGTCTATGCCAAACCACAAGGCCGGCCGATGGTTGATACGTTCATCACAGAAGTTAGCCAAGACACTTGGATCTTCTTTCCATGGGATATGGCGTTGCAATATGTGCAGCCCTATCGCGGGACCGATTGATAAAGCCGACTGAAAAGTAAGGGGGCAAGAGTGGCTCCATAACCGCACAGCGAGGTCAGCCAATGAGCCGCGACATCATTATTGATACGGACCCTGGCCAAGATGATGCGGTTGCAATCTTACTGGCCTTGGCGTCTGAGGAGCTCAACGTTCTGGGTCTGACCTGCGTTGCGGGCAATGTGCCTTTAGAGCGCACAAGCTACAATGCGCGTCAGGTTTGTGAATTGGCAGGGCGCGCCGATATACCAGTGTTTGCCGGGTGTCATCGCCCTATGGGCCGCGGTTTGGTTACGGCAGAGCATGTGCATGGGGACAGCGGATTGGATGGGGCACCGCTGCCCGCGCCAGTGATGGCAATGCAAAGCACCCATGCCGTCGACTTTATAATCGACAGCCTCCGCGCCGCGCCGCCAAAAACCATCACCCTGTGCCCGCTGGGCCCGCTGACAAATATCGCCACCGCCCTAGAGCGCGCGCCTGATATCGCCGATCGCATCGCGCAGGTTGTCTTGATGGGGGGGGCCTATTTTGAGGTTGGCAATATCACACCTGCCGCTGAATTTAACATCTTTGTCGACCCGGAAGCGGCTCAATTGGTGTTTCAATCTGGCTTGGATTTGGTTGTAGCCCCCCTGGATGTGACCCATAAGGCACTGACCAGCCCAGCTTGGAGTTCTGCGCTGCGCGCCCAAAACCATCCGGTCTGCGACGTGGTGGCCGGCTGGACGGAATTCTTTGAGCGGTTTGATACCCAGAAATATGGCTCCGAAGGCGCGCCGCTGCATGATCCATGTGTCATTGCCTATTTGATCGCGCCGGAGCTCTTCTCGGGGCGGAAGATCAATGTGGAGATTGAAACCCAATCCGAGCTGACCCGCGGCATGACAGTTGCCGATTGGTGGTGCGTCACGGATCGTCCGGCCAATGCAATGTTTCTCGGGCATATCGATGCGGAGAAATATTTTGAGCTCCTTACCCAACGCTTGGCGCGCTTGTGATGCAGGCCAATTGGAACAACAGCTATGCAGCCCTACCGGCGCAAATGTTCACACGCCAAGCGCCTGTGCCAGTTGCAGCTCCGAAAGCTTTGATGCTCAATGCGGAACATGCCGAGGAATTGGGCATCACCTTTGGTGAAGACTGGCCGCTGTTTATGGCGGGCAATCAAATTCCTCAGGGCGCAGATCCGATAGCCCAGGCCTATGCTGGCCATCAATTTGGCCATTGGAACCCGCAGTTGGGCGATGGGCGGGCGGTGCTTTTGGGCGAGGTCATTGGGCCGCAGGGACGCTTTGACATTCAACTCAAAGGGGCTGGACGCACGGCCTGGTCACGCAATGGCGATGGGCGGGCTTGGTATGGGCCGGTCCTGCGCGAATATCTGATCTCTGAGGCCATGCATGCGCTCGGCATTCCCACGACCCGCGCCCTAGCCGCCGTTGCCACAGGTGAGACGATACTGCGTGAACAAGGCCCCCTGCCCGGCGCGGTCATCTGCAGAACCGCCTCAAGCCATATTCGGGTCGGTACATTTCAATATTTCGCGGCCCGCGATGATACCCAAGCGCTGGAAGCGCTCTTGCAGCAAGCCATAGAGCGGCATTATCAAAACGCCCAAACGGTCGAGCAGTTTTTGAGCGCAGCCGTGGCCGCACAAGCACGCCTTGTTGCGCAATGGATGGGGCTGGGCTTTATCCACGGGGTGATGAACACAGACAACAGCCATGTGGGGGGGATCACAATTGATTATGGCCCCTGTGCGTTTATGGATGAGTTTGTGCCGATGAAGACCTTTAGCGCGATTGATCGGCAGGGTCGCTATGCCTATGGAAATCAGCCAAATTTGGCCGCGTGGAATATGGCTCAACTGGCCACGGCGCTGCTGCCCCTCACTGAGGATCGCGAGGCCAGCATCGCCCGCTTTACCGAAATTGTGCAGGGCTTTGGCGATATTTTCGACAGAGAATATGCTGCGGTTTTTGCACGCAAGATCGGTTTGACACCCAGCGAAGAAACCGGCGTTCTAGTCGATGGGTTGCTGAGAATGATGGCCAATATTGGCGCAGATTATACGCTATGTTTTCGCGCCTTGGCCACGGGGGAAAGCCAAGCGCATCTAGGTGCCCATCCTGATTTTGCCGATTGGCACGCCCGTTGGCAGGCAGCCGGACCCGCGCAGGGCGCATTGGCCCAGGTCAACCCGGCCATTATCCCACGCAATCATCTGATGGAGGCCATGATCTCCGAGGCCGTCGCCGGCGATATGCAGCTGTTTCACGCGCTGCATGAGGCGCTTAAGGCACCATTTTCGCATTGTGACACCCCCAGATTCATCGCGGCCCCCGATCCGCAAGAGGTTGTAACACAAACTTTTTGCGGCACTTGATGTGAGGCGGGATGGAAGATTTTTCGCGCCTGTGAACCCCACCAATAAGACTTTTGCATGACCAATGTGTCGATCATCGCCGCCCGCATAGGTTTTGCGCGGTCTTGCAAACCATTGGGCCGATTATAGGCTCGGGATAATTTATTGCCGTATTTCAGTGGTTTTGACCGTCTTTGTGCCGGAACGTGAAGTCAAACCGCTAATTTTAACCGTAACCTATATTGTGGTTTTGTTCGCGATCATCGTAAAAGACCCCACCGTTGCGCCAATGGCCCGGCGGCTGGGCGATAATCCTGATCCGCGCTAAGGTTGGCCGGGCATTTAGGGCGTGGGTGATCATATGGCGAAAAACATAATTCAAAGATGCGCACAAAATGGACTGCGCATGACCGAGCAACGTCGCATCGTTGCTCAAGTCTTGGAAGAATCGCAAGATCATCCCGACGTAGAAGAGCTCTATGCCCGCGCGCTGAAACTGGATCCACGGATATCCATCGCGACAGTCTACCGCTCCGTCAAATTGTTTGAGGAATCAGGCATTCTGGAAAAATTAGAATTTGGCGATGGTCGGGCGCGCTATGAGGATGCAGAGCGTGATCATCACGATCACTTGATAGATATGAACAGCGGCGAGGTGATTGAATTCATCGACCCGGATATTGAAGCGTTGCAAGAAAAAATTGCAGAGCGCTTGGGCTATCGCCTTAAAGGACATCGTTTGGAGCTATACGGCGTGCCAATTAAGCGCGGCGAAAATGTCTGAAACCATAAAACGCGAAAATCTTCTCGGTATAGGTTTTATCACTCTGGCCATGGCCGCTTTTGCGGTAGAAGATTCGTTGATCAAACTTCTCTCAACCCGCCTGGCCTCGGGCCAAATCCTATTGATGATTGGCTTGGGCGGCACTTTGGGCTTTTTTATCTGGAGCCGCCAAAAAGGCGAGGGTGTGACCGCTGAGATGATGCGCAACCCCTGGGTCATTGGCCGTACGCTCTCAGAGCTGGTCGGCACGGCATTTTTTGTACTCTCTTTAGCTTTGGTGCCCATCACCACCGTCTCTGCCATCATTCAGGTCAGCCCGCTGCTGGTGACCTTAGGCGCTGCTGTGATGTTGCGTGAGAAAGTCGGGATCCGACGTTGGTCTGCTATTCTTGTCGGGCTCTTGGGCGTTGCCGTGATCCTACGACCTTGGTCTGCGACGTTTGAGGCCTCCGCCCTTTTGGCACTCATGGGGGTGATTGGCCTGTCTGCGCGCGATGTGGCGACCCGGCGCATCGCCAAATCCACACCCAGTTTGGCACTGGCGACATTGGGTTTTGGCGCGACCATTCCAGCGGGGCTCATTCTTTTGATCTTCGATCCCCGCCTTATTGTGCCCACACCAACAGACGCCCTACTGATCATGGTCAGCATTTTGATCGCCATCGGGGGCTATTATTGCATCATCGCCGCCATGCGGATCGGCGAGGTCTCCGCTGTGGTGCCGTTTCGCTATTCACGTTTGGTATTTGGTGTGGCCATCGGCGTTTGGTATTTTGGCGAGGTACTGGATCACTGGACACTCATCGGCTCAGCCATTGTCGTCCTATCGGGCCTCTACGCCCTGTGGCGCGAATCCCAACTGCGATAGATTTGCGTCAAAACGCTCTTTCGCCCGCAGCCGCCACTTGTTAAACCGCGCGCAACTGAACTTTACCGGAGATGCATCTATGTCCACGATTATCGATATCCACGCCCGCGAAATTCTTGACAGCCGGGGCAACCCTACGGTTGAGGTCGATGTGATCTTAGAAGATGGCACCCTCGGCCGCGCGGCTGTCCCATCGGGAGCCTCAACCGGTGCTTATGAGGCCGTTGAGCTGCGCGATGGCGATAAAGATCGCTATAAGGGCAAAGGTGTGTTGACAGCGATTGAAAATGTGAACGGAGAGATTGCAGATGCGTTGGTTGGCTTTGAAGCCGATGAACAGGTCGCAATTGACCAGGCCATGATCGAAATGGACGGCACGTCCAACAAAGCGCGCTTGGGCGCCAATGCGATTTTGGGGGTCTCCTTGGCCGTCGCCAAAGCTGCTGCGGACTATTGCGGCCAGCCGCTGTATCGCTACATCGGTGGCACATCCGCACGGGTGTTGCCTGTGCCCATGATGAATATTCTCAATGGCGGCGAACATGCGGATAACCCGATAGATATCCAAGAATTCATGATCATGCCAGTCGCCGCTGAAAACATCCGCGATGCGGTTCGCATGGGTGCAGAAGTTTTTCATACGCTCAAGGCTGATCTCATTGCTGCAGGCCTTTCCACAGGTATCGGCGATGAAGGCGGTTTTGCCCCCAATATCTCGTCGTCACGGGCCGCTTTGGATTTCATCATGCAGGCCATTGAGAAGGCCGGCTACAAGCCCGGCGAAGACATCTATCTCGCCTTAGATTGCGCGGCCAGCGAATATTGCAAGAATGGCATCTATGAGATGAAAGGCGAAGGTAAATCGCTCAACTCTGCGGAAAATGTCGCCTATCTGGCCGCCTTAGTGGATGATTACCCAATCATCAGCATTGAAGATGGCTGTGATGAGGATGATTGGGACGGCTGGAAGCTTTTGACTGAGACCCTAGGGGATCGGTGCCAATTGGTTGGAGACGATCTTTTTGTCACCAACCCAGAGCGTTTGGCCATGGGCATTGAGCGGGGATCGGCAAACTCTATGCTGGTGAAAGTCAACCAAATTGGATCGCTGACCGAGACCATGCGGGCCGTAGAAATGGCCCATCGTGCGGGCTTTACCAATGTGATGAGCCATCGCTCTGGCGAGACCGAAGACGCGACCATCGCTGATTTGGCCGTTGCCACCAACTGCGGGCAGATCAAAACTGGCTCACTCGCGCGGTCTGACCGGCTGGCCAAATACAACCAGCTGATCCGCATTGAGGAAGAGTTGGGAGACACCGCCATCTATGCCGGGCGCTCGATCCTTAAATCTTGAGGCGGCAATATTCTAACGGGCGGGATTTGAGGCGATATTGGCAATTCCCGCCCTTGGTTAAACCTGCAATGCCCCTCCCCTGCCTGTCTAAGGCAGGCTGATCTTTCCGCCACAAAGCGGCGCTTTGGTCGCGGTTGTGGCGGGAAATGACGTCGCAAGACCGCGTGAAACGCGGGCCGCGAGATAGGCGAAGGCCTGGGCTTCGAGCATATCGCCATCCAAGCCGATGTCATCAATGTCATGCAGTTTCATCGGCAATTTCAGCGCCAATTGCCGCATTATTTCACTGTTTTTTCGGCCTCCGCCACTGATCCAAACCTGTTTGGGCTGAACCGGCATGAGCGGCAGGGCCGCCTCAATTGACGCGACGCATAGGGCGGTCAGTGTTGCGGCTGCATCCGCCGGGGCCAGCTGCCCCACCAGCGCCAACACGTCGCTAAAACTGTCGCGATCCAAAGATTTCGGTGCGGCACGCGAAAAATATGGCCGCTGCAAAAAGAGGGCGACGAGCTCCTCATCCACCCGACCGGACGCCGCCAAAGCCCCGCCCGCATCATAGGGCTGTCCAGTGGTTTTCACCATGAAGTCATTCAAGGGCGCATTGGCCGGGCCCGTATCAAAGGCCAGCAGTCCCTGTTCGGCGGGCAAGCGGGCGTCAATCCAGGTGAGATTGCCGACACCGCCGAGATTCACAATCGCCATAGGCTCTTCAATCTGTTTGTAGCGCGCCAAGGCCCAGTGAAATATTGGCGCCAAGGGCGCACCCTGGCCACCGCAGACCACATCCTCAGAGCGAAAATCCCAAGCAACGGCCGTGCCGGCGCGCCGGGCAAATTCTGCGCCATTGCCCAGCTGATGGGTGCGGAAATTTTGCGGATCGTGGCACAGTGTTTGTCCATGAAACCCAATCAGCTCCGCTGGCGGCAACTGCGACCACGCCTCCAGATGCGCCGTCAAAATCAACTCCGATACCGGCTCCAGCCCAGGCGCGCCGGGCCATTTTCCCAGCGCGCTTTGTAGCATCTGGCGCTCCGCTGCGCTGTAGGGGCGATAGGCACTGGGGCCGAACTCGCAAATATCCACCCCATCTGTCAAAAGGCAGGCCGCATCCACCCCATCCAGCGAGGTGCCCGACATGAAACCCGTCACCCAAATTGGCTTATTAACGCCCATGCTCTTTCCCTATGTATTGGCTTTGACTATACACTGACCCGAAGGCCTTTGAGGAACAAGAGATCAATGACATATCACCCTAAATCAGAATTCATGGCTGTTATGATGCAACGTGGCTTTCTTGCCGATTGCACAGATTATCAAGGCCTCGATGACGCCTTGAGCCGCGGGGTGACACCAGCCTATATCGGGTTTGATGCCACGGCAAAATCACTGCATGTCGGCAGTCTGATCCAGATTATGATGCTGCGCTGGCTGCAAAAAACCGGACATAAGCCCATCACCCTCATGGGCGGCGGCACAACAAAGGTGGGTGATCCGTCATTCCGCGCCGATGAACGCCCCCTGCTCACGGAGGCGCAAATTGACAGCAACATCGCCGGAATCAAAAAAGTTTTCGAGAGCTATATCAGCTATGACGACGGCCCAACCGGAGCCTTGATGCTCAACAATGCCGAATGGCTCGACAGTCTCAATTACCTAGATTTCTTGCGCGACATTGGCCGGCATTTTTCGGTCAATCGGATGTTGAGCTTTGAATCGGTCAAATCGCGCATCGATCGGGAACAATCTTTGAGCTTTCTTGAGTTCAACTATATGATTTTACAAGCCTATGATTTTTTAGAGCTGAACCGCCGATATGGATGCCTCTTTCAAATGGGCGGCTCTGACCAATGGGGCAATATCGTCAATGGGATTGACCTCACCCGCCGGGTGCTGAACCATGAGATTTACGGCCTGACCTCACAGCTGATGACCACATCCGATGGCAAAAAGATGGGCAAATCCCAAAATGGTGCCGTCTGGCTCAATGCCGATATGCTCTCTGCCTATGAGTTTTGGCAATTTTGGCGCAACACCACCGATGCGGACACGGGGCGGTTTTTGAAACTTTATACTGAGCTGCCGATTGAGGAATGCGAACGTCTTGGGGCTTTGCAAGGCTCAGAGATCAATAGCGCAAAAATCATTTTGGCCAATGAAGTCACAAGTTTGCTGCATGGGGCTGAGGCTGCAAGGACGGCAGAAGCCACCGCACGCGACGTCTTCGAAAAAGGCGGCACGGGTGATGATTTGCCCAGGCTGACCCTTAATGCTGCCGATGTCGCAGATGGCATTTCCATCGTTCAACTTTTGGTGAAATCCGGTTTGGCCAATAGTGGTAAAGAGGCGAAGCGCTTGATTGCTGAAGATGGGGCTAAGCTCAATGACGCGCCGCTCAGCGACACCGGCCTTGTGCTGCAGGCGGGCGATCTTGCAGAGCCGATAAAGCTGTCAAAAGGCAAGAAGAAACACGCATTGGTGCAGCTGGGATGACGGGCCGCACCGCGCAAACCTTCAACCCACCCGTGGTCGAGGCCTATAGCTGGCTGGAAGGCAAAGACTTTTCACAGCGCGCTTTGATCAACGTCAGCCAAGCCGCGCCGGTCGCCCCGCCGCCGGCGCCTTTGCGGGCACATATGGCCAAGGTCATTGAGGAAGAGGACACCCATCTTTATGGGGCGGTTCTCGGGCTGCCGGCCCTGCGCGAAGAATTGGCCCGTCACACAAGCGCGCTGTATCATGGCAACCTCACAGCGGCGCAGGTGGCGATAACATCCGGATGCAATCAAGCCTTCAGCGCGGCCATTGCCTCTTTGTGCTGTGATGGTGACGAGATCATTCTGCCCACCCCCTTTTATTTCAATCACAAAATGTGGCTGGACATGAGCGGCCTGCGCTGCTGCTCTTTGCCCTGTGAAGGAGATATGATCCCCGATCCCGCGCAGGCGGCCCGGCGTATCACTGATCGCACCAAGGCCATTGTGCTGGTGAGCCCCAACAACCCTTGCGGGGTGGAATATCCAGCAGATACCATTCTGGCCTTTTATAATCTCGCCAAATCGCATGGGCTTGCCTTAATCATCGATGAAACCTACCGCGATTTCCACAGTCAAAGCGGCCCGCCCCATAGCCTGTTTGAGCAAGAAGATTGGCAAAATACGCTGATTTCGCTTTATTCTTTCTCTAAGGCCTATCGGTTAACCGGTCATCGTGTTGGGGCGATTGTCGCTGGCGAGACGCGGCTGGCACAGATTGAGAAATTTCTCGACACGGTGACAATTTGCCCAAGCCAGCTGGGTCAAAAAGCAGCCCTCTGGGGAATGCAAAACTTGAGTGACTGGCTGGGCCAGGAGCGGCGTGAGATTCTAACCCGTCGCCAAGCCATCATAGATAATTTCCCCACGCTGGCCGCAAAAGGCTGGCGACTTTTGGGGCTCGGTGCCTATTTTGCCTATCTGGAACACCCCTTTGACACCGACGCAACCGAGCTTGCGCAAAACCTTGTCGAAGAGGCCGCGGTGCTCGCCCTCCCGGGGTCTATGTTCGTTCCGGCCGGGGATGAAACGGGTCGACGTCACATGCGCATTGCATTTGCAAATATCAGCGCAGAAATGATCGTTGTTTTATTTGACAGAATGGCACAGGTAAGCCAGTAACTGGCTTGCTGCTGTGTCGTTGTTGGCTTAAGCATTTTGGAACTGAATTAAAGGGATCACCCCAATGGCTACGAAGAAAAAATCTGGTGCAAGCAAACTCGCGGTATGGATTATCGTCGGGCTATTGATGTTTGGCATGATCGGGTTTGGTGCGGCCGGATTCAACGGCACGCAGCGCAGCCTAGGCAAAGTGGGTGATAAGGCCGTATCCATTTCCTCTTACAGTTCCGCCCTGGAAAGTGAGATGGCACAATTTCAAGAGCAAATCGGCCGCGATATTACCCCACAAGAAATGCAGGCCATTGGCCTCGATCAGCGGGCGTTGAACCGGGTGGTCACCACGCGGGCTTTGGATCAATTGGTCACGGATCTCGGCCTGTCTGCGGGCGATGCGCGGGTGCGTGAACAGGTGGTCGAAATCCCAGCTTTCCAAGGGCTTGATGGCAAATTTGATCGCGAGTCCTATGCAGAGGTCTTGCAGCGCAACAACCTCAAAGAGGCAGATTTTGAAACCTCCCTGCGCGAAGACGCCGCGCGCCGGATCTTGCGAGAGGCCGTTCTGACGGGCGTCACCGCCCCGGAGGCCTATTCCAAAGCCTTGGTCGCCTATCTCGCCGAGACACGGGATTTTTCCTGGGCGCGCCTCACTCAGGACATATTGGTCAGCCCCGCGCCTGAGCCTCGCGAGGAAGATCTGGTCGCCTATCACAGCGACAACCCAGCCGAGTTCACAACATTGGCTGCCAAATCTATCACCTATATCTGGCTCACCCCTGCCATGTTGGCAGATAGCTTCGAAATCCAAGAGAGCGATGTGCGCGCCGCCTATGACGCGCGCAGTGATGAGTTCATTCAATTGCCCCGGCGACTGGTCGAACGGGTGATTTTCCCCTCGCAAGAGGCGGCTGAAAACGCCATCAAGTCGATTACGGAGCAATCGGTCACATTCGAAGAGGTGGTCGAGGCCAGCGGCTTGACCCTGCAAGATGTTGATCTTGGCGATATGACAGAGGCAGAGCTGGGCGCAGCCGGGCCGCTGGTCTTCTCATTGGAGGAGCCTGGCGTCATCGGTCCAGCCCAGACCGACTTGGGCCCTGCCTTATTCCGTGTGAACGCCATCTTGGATGGGAATGTGCAAAGTTTTGACTCTGTGCGCGATCAATTGAAGCTGGATGTGGCTTTGGATCTGGCCACGCGCCAGATCGCAGAGATCGCCGAAGAGGTTGATGATCTTTTGGCCGGTGGCGCGAGCTTGGAAGATGTGGCCAGTGAAACTGATCTGCAATTGGCCGCTCTGGATTGGCATCTGCAAACCGAAGGCGGCATTTCTGACTATGAAGAATTTCAAACCACTGCGGCCGCTGTGACAGCTGAAGATTTTCCAGAGCTTGGAAATTTGAGCGACAATGGCATCTTTGCCCTGCGCCTTGATGGGGAGATACCCGCTGAGCTGCAACCCTTGCAGAGCGTGCGCGAGACGGTCGCCGAAAGCTGGAGAGCGCAACAGATACAGCAGCAATTGCGGGACTTGGCCGAAAGCATCGCCGCGCAGGTCTCGCTCGATGCGCCTCTGGCGAGCTTTGGACTGACGGAAAATCTACAAGATGATATGAACCGCAGTGACACCGTCGATGGAACGCCCCCGGCTTTGGTGGCAACCGCTTTTGAAACAGAGCTTGGCAAAGCCGCTGTGTTGGATGCGGCCGAGGGGGTGATCATCCTCGCGCCCCGGGCAATCCGTGCCGCCGATTTTGAGGACGCGCAAGTGAAATCCCTCATAGGCATTTTGGGCAATCGCATCGACACCACCCTGGCGAGTGACGTGCTCGACGCCTTCAGCAATGCCGCACGCAGTGCGGTGGATGTTGAGATCAATCCAACAACGCTGCGCTCGGTGAATAGCAGCCTGCTGGGCGGTGGATAAGACCAATGCAACTCACACCGTCCTTCGAAGAATTTGGCGCCAAATACGAAGCCGGCGAAAATCAACTGGTCTATTCGCGCCTTGCGGCCGATCTCGACACCCCCGTCTCTGTCATGCTGAAACTCTCTGATGCACAGAGGGACAGTTTCATCTTAGAAAGTGTGACCGGCGGCGAGATTAGAGGCCGCTATTCAATTATTGGCCTCAAACCAGATTTGATTTGGCGCTGCCGCGGTGAGGTCAGCGAGATCAACCGTGAGGCCCGGTTTGATCGCAACAGTTTTGCACCACAGGACGGCAATCCCTTGGACGGGCTGCGCGCTTTAATTGCGGAATGCCGCATAGATATGCCTGCTGATTTGCCGGCTGCCGCAGCCGGACTTTTTGGCTATCTCGGCTATGACATGATCCGCTTGGTTGAGCATTTACCAGATATCAACCCAGACCCCATCGGTGTGCCGGACGCGGTCATGATCCGACCAACCGTTGTCGCCGTGCTGGATGGCGTCAAAGGGGAGGTGACGCTTGTCTCCCCGGCATGGGTCAACTCCGGCCTCTCAGCCCGTGCCGCCTATGCCCAGGCCGCCGAACGGGTCATGGACGCCCTGCGTGATCTTGAGCGCCCGGTGAGCTCGACCCATAGAGAACTCAGCGGCGCGGCTCATGTGGGTGCGCCCGTGTCAAATTTCACCAAAGACGGATACCTCGCAGCTGTCGAAAAGGCCAAGGATTACATCAAGGCCGGGGACATCTTTCAGGTCGTGCCTGCACAGCGCTGGGCGCAAGACTTCACGCTCCCCCCCTTCGCCATGTATCGCGCGCTGCGGCGGGTAAATCCCTCGCCATTCATGTTCTTTTTTAATTATGGCGATTTTCAAATCATTGGTGCCAGCCCAGAAATCCTGGTGCGATTGATGGATAATGAGGTCACGATTCGACCAATTGCTGGCACGCGCAAGCGCGGCGCCAATGCGGAAGAAGATAAGAGCTTAGAGGCCGATCTCTTGGCCGATCCCAAAGAGCTTGCCGAGCATCTCATGCTGTTGGACCTGGGGCGCAACGACGTGGGGCGAGTTGCCAAAATTGGCACCGTGCGCCCGACAGAAAAATTCTCAGTTGAGCGCTATAGCCACGTCATGCATATCGTGTCGAATGTCGTGGGCGAGCTGGATCAGACACATGATGCCGTCGCGGCGCTCTTGGCTGGCCTGCCCGCCGGAACGCTCTCAGGCGCGCCTAAAGTTCGAGCCATGCAGATCATTGATGAATTGGAACCGGAAAAACGCGGCGTTTATGGCGGCGGCTGCGGATATTTCTCCGCTGGCGGCGATATGGACATCTGTATTGCGCTGCGCACAGCTGTGCTCAAAGATGGCAAGCTCTATTCGCAGGCCGGCGGCGGTGTTGTCTATGACAGCGATCCTGAGGCGGAATATCAAGAGACGGTGAATAAGGCCAAGGCCGTATGGGCAGCCGCAGCCGATGCGGCAAATTTTGCCGGTAGAGGCAACGGATAGCCGCCGCCCCTATTTGACTGACGGGCCGAAAGAGCACAGGCTGTCACCCCAGCCACCAGCCAGATTGAAAGCCACATTGGGGCTTGTCAAAATCTCAACCATGCATCACATTCCAATTATGGAATAAGTGGAGGATCCAAGCTGTGCCCATTTCAAGACGTGATTTCCTCAAGTCCAGCGGCGGGGCCGCACTCCTCGCCAGCGGAGCAGTTTGGGCACCACAAGCCGCGCATGCGCAGCTCGATCTAGGTGACATGCGCCTCGATGTGCTCAGCGATGGCAGCCTGCGCCTGCCCGGCAGTTTTACCTTTGGGCCAATGCCGCAGGATGAATTGGCCCCAGTATTGGAAGCCTATGGTCAATCTCCAGATTTGCTGACGCCGCCATGCAATGTCACGCTCTTGCGCCATGGCGGGCGCAATATCCTTTTTGATGTTGGCTCCGGGCCAGATTTTGCCCCGACCGCAGGGCTGCTCCTCGATTCGCTCGACGCGCTTGGCCTCGCTCCAGAAGATATCACCGATGTGGTCTTCACCCATGGGCATCCCGATCACCTCTGGGGCTTGCTGGATGACTTTGATGATCCCTTGTTTACCGAAGCCTCCTATTTCATTGGCAAAACCGAATGGGACTATTGGATAGATCCCAATACGGTCGACCGCATTTCCAGCGACCGCGTGCCCTTCGCTGTGGGTGCCAAACGACGTCTGGAAGCCATTGAAGACAATATTGAATTTTTCAAAGACGGCGAAGAGATCCTACCCGGAGTGGCCGCAAGGGCCAGTTTCGGCCATACACCTGGGCATATGGCATTTGAAATTCGCTCCGGCGCGCAAGCCGCCATGGTGGTCGGTGATGCGATTGGCAATGACCATGTGGCCTTGGCGCGTCCCAATTGGATCTCAGGATCGGATCAGGATGGGGAAGCCGGTGCGGCCACACGGGTCAGCTTGCTTGACCAAATCGCGACAGAGCAAATGCCGATGATTGGGTTTCACATCACTCAAGGCGGCATCGGCAGAGTTGAGAAAGCCACCGAAGGCTATCATTTCATTGCGGAGACCTAAATTATGCTGAAAAAAATTATTCTATGCAGCCTCTTGGCCAATCCAGTATTTGCCAGCGAAGATATTGCCGATCAATACCCCGCCTCCATGCTCTATTCGAAACCTGTTGAGGTCATCCCAAATGTGTTTTCCGCCATCGGCGCAACGGCCCCCTCGACCTATGAGAATGCTGGACATAACAACAATCTAAGCTTCATCATGACCGGTGATGGGGTCGTGGTCATCAACGGCGGCGGCTCTTATCTTTTGGCACAGGCGCTCCATGAAGAGATCAAATCCCTCACCGATCAACCGGTGCGCCTCGTGATCAATGAGAACGGCCAGGGTCATGCCATGCTGGGCAATTCTTATTGGGCGGATCAAGGGGTCAAGATCGTCGCCCATATCGACGCGGCCCATGAGTTTGAAGATCGCGGCGCGCAAAGTCTCAGTGGATCCGAGAACCGCCTGCAAGAGCGCGCGCAAGGCAGCCGGGTTGTTTTGCCCGATGAAACCTTTGAAGAGCGCTACACTGTCCCCTTTGGCACTATGGACATTCAAGCTCTGCATATTGGTCCCTCGCACAGCCCGGGTGACATCGTGGTTTGGCTGCCAGAGCAAAGCCTGGTGATCGCAGGTGACATCGCGTTTCATGAGCGCATGTTGCCTATTTTCGAGGACACAATCACAATTGATTGGCTCGAGACTTGGGAAGAAGAATTTGAAAAACTTGCGGCGACCTATGTCATTCCTGGCCATGGACATCCCACGAATATGGACCAAGTGCGCCGATACACCCGTGACTATCTGGTCTATCTGCGCGAAAAAGTGGGTGAACATCTGGATGCCGGCGGTGACCTCGCTGGCGCCTATTATGTTGACCAAAGCCCCTATGCCCATCTCGACACATTTGAAGAATTGGCCACGAAAAACGCCGGCCGCGTATTTGAGCAGATGGAATTCGAATAGGGGCTGAACCTACTGCGCGACCATGGGTTTGCGCGCCAATTCACATTTTGTCCACAGATCGCTGAGAGCCGCGACCAAAGCGTCAATATCAGCTGGGGAATGAACCGGCGACGGGGTGATGCGCAAACGCTCCGTGCCGCGCGGCACCGTGGGATAGTTGATCGGCTGAATGTATATGCCATAATCGCGCATCAAGATATCGGATATGAACTTACATTTCACCGCATCCCCGACAATCACCGGGATAATATGGCCAGGATTTTGCACATGAGGAATGCCAAGCGCATCAAAGCGCGCCCGAACCTCGGCCACGCGATCGGCATGGGCCTGACGCTCCTGCTGGCTCACCTTTAAATGTCGCACAGAGGCGGTGGAACCGGCCACAACCACGGGCGGCAAAGCGGTTGTGAAAATGAAACCGCTGGCGAAACTGCGTAGGAAGTCACAAAGCTCTGCCGAGGCGGCGACATAGCCACCGACCACACCATAGGCTTTGCCCAATGTACCTTCGATGACGGTCACACGATCCATGACCCCTTCTTGTTCGGCAATGCCGCCGCCCCGCGGGCCATAAAGCCCCACCGCATGCACCTCATCGAGATAGGTCATTGCGTTGTATTTTTCCGCCAGATCACAAATTTCAGCGATGGGAGCAATGTCACCATCCATGGAATAGACGCTTTCAAAGGCAATAAGTTTCGGTCGATCCAAGGGCTGCGCAGCCAATTTGGCCTCAAGATCCGCCAAATCATTGTGCTTCCAAATTTGCCGCTCGGCTTTTGAGTGGCGAATGCCTTCAATCATGGATGCGTGATTCAGAGCGTCCGAAAGCACCAAACACTCCGGGATACGCGCCGCCAAAGTGCCAAGTGCCGCCCAGTTTGAGACATAGCCAGAGGTGAACAACAGCGCGGCAGGCTTGCCATGCAGATCGGCCAATTCCTCTTCGAGCTCCACATGATATTGCGTGGTACCAGAGATATTGCGGGTGCCGCCTGCCCCTGCCCCACTGGCATCAATAGCGGCATGCATGGCGCTCACCACATCGGGATGCTGCCCCATGCCGAGGTAATCATTGGAGCACCAAATCGTCACCTTCTGCGGATGCTCCCCAAGCGCGGTCGCATGGGGGAAATTGCCATTGTGGCGCTCCAGATTGGCAAATACGCGATAATCGCCGCTTGCGCGTAGCTTGTCTAAAGATGTTTTGAAAAACGCGTCATAATTCATGTCAATCTCCAAGCGCGTCTTGGACCAAGGAGTCGAGCAAAGCTTGAACCTCTTGCATAATGCCATCGGGATATCTGCGATATCCAATCATCACCTCACCCTCGCGATCCGCGACGAAAATCGAATAGGGACAATGAGCCACATTCATCGGATTGGCCTCCATCACCCGGCGCGAGACAACCGCAGAACAAAACAAAAAGATATCCGCCGCATCAAAAATTCTGACCTCGCTGCCAAGATCTTGACCTGTCCGTTCGAGCATCTCACCGGTATGGCTGACGTAATCAATCACCAGGCCCGCGTCTAAAATCGCACTTTCAACGCTGAAGGTTGCATCTTCGAAAGAGCCATCAAAAGCATAGGTTATCGCCGGGGATTGCGCCGCAACGGGCCCGGTCACATTCAGGGCCAATATAAGGGAAAGGCCAAACCCTAAGCATGTGTTGCACATGATCTATCCTTGCCTCGCTTTGAATGGCGTCTTACGGGCGCACCAAGGTTCAAACGGTGTCCTCAAGCCTCACCAGATCCGCGACACCGGCCGGAACTGTCTCCGCCATGGTCAGCACAACCGGCGGCGCTTTGCTCTCATTTTCATCATGCTGGCAAGCGTATTTGCGCATACCGCCAGGGTTACATTCGGCATTGAGGCGGGCCCGCCCACCTCAAACCAGGGAGTCGTCCCGCGATCTTACTCGAAGGTTTTCAAGTATTCGATAACGGCGGCTTGATCCGCCTCCTTGCGAAGCCCGGCAAAGGACATTTTTGTGCCCTTGAGATAGGCCTTTGGTTTCGCCAAAAAGGCTGTCAATTCCG
>Ga0233438_10000253_pt1 | contig 74314 bp, 68 predicted proteins | sample SI_123_September_FD_182720 | JGI IMG/M metagenome (GOLD analysis project Ga0233438, IMG submission 182720) | Seawater microbial communities from Saanich Inlet, British Columbia, Canada - SI_123_September2016_10_MG | ecosystem: Environmental > Aquatic > Marine > Inlet | place: Canada: British... | reverse complement strand
CAGTAGATTTTGCTGTAAGAGAATTGAAAAAAATGAACCTTTAAAAGCCTAGATCATGCAAAGAAGAACCGCATTAAAAAATATTGGACTTTCGTTTGGAGCACTAACCTTAAGTTCAACAGTTGTTAGTTTATTTGAAAGTTGTCAAACCGGAGCTGCAGCTTGGTCTCCCGAATTTTTCACTGCTGAACAAGCAGGATTTGTGAGTAAAGTAATTGACGTGATGTTGCCCACTACCATAACCCCTGGTGCAAACGACTTGAATCTTACTCAATTTATGGACGGCTATATGCAACACGTTGCCAGTCCTGAAGATCGAACTTTTGCTCAGATGGCGCTGCCAATTGTTTCTAAATTAACCCTCGAAGCAGCAGGAAAAACAAGTGTTACTGACATAACAAACGAAGATGTTGACGTTCAATTGAACCGTTTTTTACGTGCAGACGCGGCTACTCAAGAAGCAAGAGGTAAAGCACTTGATGTTTGGGCTGAGGCCACCGAAAATGGAGAAACCTTAGTTATTCCAGAAGAAGGAGTTGCACAAGCAATGATCAATAGCTTAAGACGCTTAGCTGTATTTTCTATTAAAAATTCTGAAGTAATAGGAGAAACCGTTTTGGCTTATGCTCCCGTTCCAGGAGAACAAAAAGGATGTGTTTCCATAGAGGAAGCAACAGGCGGAAGAGCTTGGTCGCTATAAGTTTACTGATTTATTACTAGAGCGTTCTTAGGTATTCTGCAATTGCACGCGCTTCAGCTTCACTAAGATTTTGATTAAGCATTTGAATGTTGTTGTATTCTTTTAAAAGAGCGCTTGCAATAGGGTCTTTTTTGAGCATTTCAGTTGGGTTCAACAAGATATTCATAACCCATTCTGGAGACCTTCTTTCATAAATACCCTGCATTGCTGGGCCAATCAGTTTGGCATTGGTTTTGTGACAAGCCGTACACTTCTGCTTAAAAGCAGTCGCACCTTGTGTTACCAATTCTTGATTGATGGTTTCATCAAAACGCATCGATTCTATTGGACCAATTCCTTTGTTGGATAAGTCGATTGGGGTAGATTCTTTTTGAGAAACAGTTTTGTTTTCTTCCGCTTTAGTTCGGTTGTATTCAAAGCCTTTCTTCTTTTCTTCACCTCCACCACAAGCAGATAAAATACCGGTAACGATTATAAGTATTGTTTTTTTCATTTAATTCATATTCTTGTTTAAATGTAATACGCTTCAATAAGCTATGCAACTTATTTCAGGAATTGTGCCTAATAATTTTAAGGTAAAAAGTTAAGAATTGTTTTTTTGAAAAAAGAAAAACAATTTGGGTTTGACGCCCAAATTGTCTTAAAATAGTAACATCAAATTTATTCAATCATTGTCATCTCATTGAACGTATAATCGTCTAAGGCACGCTTGTTAAACTCTGTCATATCGTCTAAGACTTTGGCTTTTTTATAATGACGTGTCCAATCTTCTTTGCTTTCCCAATTTTCGTAACATATGAATAGGTTCTTGTTTTCATTGTCTTGATGCAAATCGAAATTGATACAACCCTTTTCGGTTAATGTGTGGTCAACTAATGTTAGTAATACTTTCTTTACAAATTCTCTCTTCTCTGGCTTTGCTAGAACCCTGCATACGATTGTTGTTTGATCGCTCATCTTCATGTTTTTTTAGATTAGTATTGACAAATTTTTATTCATCTAGGAATTCAAAAAACTCAATATTTGCCTAATCTAGACAAAATTTAAAAAATTAATTGACAAACAATAGTATATAATTGCAAACATATTATAAATAAACCTGAAGTTCCTTTTTAAAGTAAGCAGCACTTGATGCAGCACTTTTTTTGGAGTTAACGGCATAATTACCTCCCTGCTCAATATAAAAGAATTCCAATCCAGATGCAACGGGATCGGGAAGAATATCGTGGTAGTTGATGGACCCTTTTCCTAATTCGGAATAATCTCGTGTAATTTTATCCATGTCTTTAATGTGCCACATTACATAGCGTCCCGGGTTAGCTGCCACCAATTCTTTAGGAGTATACTTTTCAGCATGCATAACCCAATACATGTCCATTTGAAATTTCACATATTCTGGATCTGTTTCATTTAAGATAATTTCAAAGCCATTGGTGCCACCTTGGTCTTCAAATTCATAGCCATGATTGTGATAAGCAAATCCGAGACCGGCCTCATTAACTTGTTTTCCAATTAAATTGAGCTTGTGGGGCATCAACTTATAAGCCTCTAGGTTGCGTTGCTCTGGTTCAATAAACGGCCAAGTAATGTACTTGCTGTTTACAGCTTTGGCTCCTATAATACAGCGATCTACATACTTTTTTAGAGCTTCATCAGATTGTTTTAAAAAAGGAGCAAATCCGTAATGACCAGAAGTTACGGTCAAATCTAGATCTTCGAGGATTAGGTTAAATTCCGAAGCGGTAAACCCATAAAACATATTTTTTTGAGCGTCATAGCCATAGGTTTCAAAATCTTGATAGCCCATTGCTTTGAGTGCTTTTAGGGTAGCGATTGGATTTTTCGCCATCTCATCCCGGATGGAATACAGTTGATAGCCCAACTTGAATTTTGGTTGTTTAAGATTTGAAAAACCAATTAGAGGAAGCATTGCAGCTCCGCCTACGATTCCTGTGTTTTGTATAAATGTTCTTCTGTCCATACACTAAATGTACATAAAAAGGATTAAGTCAGAACCCCTTGTTTACAAACACAGACTTTAGATTAACCACATTGTTATACCGGCTACAAAAATAATAGGAGATAAAAATAGCAGTTGACTAAGAAAGCACCAAAACAAAAATTGGATCCACTGGAAAACACCCATTGACGTATGGTAGTTTTTTTGAGTGATTTGGACTAAGTCGTCAAACTCCATTTTCATAAAGTCAGCTTCTTTGATTTTTAAGTCAATAACTCCAATATCATTCAACCCTTTTTTAAACCCATTATATACTGCTTTTGGATAGATCCAAAGGCTATACCCAAAAGCCCAAATACTAAAAACACAAACTGGAAAATGTTTCCAAAGACCAGTAGAAATTTCCCACCCAGCAATAAAACCTTCGCCTTTCCAAGAAGTGTCGCAGCCATTCAATAGGTGTTGGATATCATGAATATGGATTACATCTTTTCTGAATTGAGGATTGGGCAAATTCAGTTGTATTCCAAGAATGTCCATTTCAAAGGTGCTCTTATCTACCCCACCCTTTTCTGGAATTCCATTTTCTTTATAAAAATTGATTAAAAGTTTTTCTAGAGTCATACACAAGGTCAAGATGGTTATTCATGATATAAAACAGATTTGGGACTGATTCAATTCAAATATACTAAAAATCAACCAACTACAAAAAAATTAAAGCGGGATATGCTCCATGTGCTTTCCAACAAAAGGATTCGGTGTATCTTTGAAATCAAATACCAAACTCATGGAGTGTAAGCTCATCTGTTCCGACATAGACGGAACTCTCTTGGACGTTAATCGTCGTCTTTCAACAGAAACTAAAGCAGCAGTTAAGCGCATCAGTCCAGATATTCCTTTCCTACTCATTTCTTCGCGCATGCCTAAATCCATGCGATTGCTCCAAGCAGAATTACGAACAACTGGATTGCCCTTGATTGCCTATAACGGAGCGTTAATAATCGGTTCTGAGGGTCAGGTGTTACAAAGTACAGTTATACCTTTTTCGACAGTGCATGAGATCTGTATACAACAACTCAATTCGGATATTCATTTCAGTTTGTATAATCAAGAAGAATGGGTGGTTCCTGCTTTGGATTTTTGGGCCAAACGCGAGCAAAACAATACTCGAGTAGCGCCAGAGGTTCGTCCCTTGGAACAAACCCTAGCGATGTGGAAAGAAAAAGACCAAGGAGCACACAAAATCATGGCTATGGGAGAAGCTTCTGGTTTGGACCAGCTTGAGCAATATATTAGCAAACACTTTTCGGATCAGATACATGCGTATCGTTCTAAAGATACTTATTTGGAGATTTCGAGTAAGGAGTTAGACAAGGCATCTGCACTCGATTATTTATTGTCTGTAGAATATCCTGAGTTGGATATGGAGGATGTAATGGCTTTTGGGGATAATTATAACGACCAAACCCTCTTGGAGCAAGTTGGACGAGGCGTTGCTGTTGCTAATGCGAAACCTGAAATCTTGGCAGCTACGCCTTTTCATACCGTCTCCAATCATGATCATGGAGTAGCAGTAGCGATCGATCAATATTGTTAAGTCACTTTTTTCTTTTGGGTCACTAAATAAACTCCAATAAAGACTAAAGCAGTTGCCAATCCTTTGATGAGATCCATCTGATCATTCCCTGTATAGGTAGCAAAGAGAATTCCCATTAGCGGTTGTAAATAAACAAATGCACCTACCGTTGTTGGCGAAAGCGTTCGCAACGCATAGACATTGAAAAGATAAGCTAAAAAAGTGGTTCCCACCACGACAAAAGCCATCCGCCAAATAGCTTCAAAGGGAAGGCTAGTCCATTCTACTGCTGTGAATTCGGAAAAGGTTAAGGGGAGATTGAGAATCACGCCACCGAGGAACATCCACTTCATTAACGTAATGGTAGTGTATTTTTGTGTCATTGGCTTGATGAGTATCAGATAGGTTCCGTAGCACATTGCATTTACAAACATCATGATATTCCCTAGAGGAATATTGGGCGCATTTAAGGTGTAATCACTTCCTTGTAATATGAGTAAAATAGCACCACCAAAACCCATTAAAATTCCAAAACCTTTTTTTGTAGTGATTTTTTCTTTCAAGAATATAGCCGATAGAATCATTACCATTACAGGTGTAAGGGTAACAATTACTGAACTGTTGATTGGGGTCGAAAGGCTGAGGCCTTTAATAAACATCAGCATGTTTATGCACATCCCAAAAAGAGTTGCAATCCCGATTCGAAAGAGGTCTTTTCGATCGATTTTTTCGTTTGGAAAAGCAAAACTAATGATCCAGAATAAAATGGTAGCTCCTACTACTCTGAGCATCACCAAACCAAATGCTCCAATGTATTCGGGCATAATAACTTTGGCAATAGTATGGTTTAATCCGTAAATCGTAGTAGCTCCAAATGCGGCTAAAAGGGCTAAGATTCTTTTATTCATGGAGCGCTTTTTCTGCAGCTACTATTGTAGCTGGAGCATTTCCAATGAAAAGTTGACCTTGGTATATCAATACTGGACGCTTTAAAAAAGAATAATGTTCTAGCAAAAGATCGCGCATAGTTTCTTCTGAAAGCTCACTCGCCTTTAATCCGCGTTTCCGTAACAATTGAGCCCTACTATTGAACAGAGTGGCATAGGATTTCGTTTGTGAAAATAAAGCCGTAAACTGGTCTTTATTGAGTGGATTTTCTTTGATGTTGATCAGAGTAACGGAATCTGGAAGATTCAATGTTTTTAGGATTCGTCTGCACGTATCACAGCTTTTTAAATAGTAAAAAATATCCATGCTTAAAGTTCTATGAACAAAGAAAATCAATTTTTGTTAAAAGCATTAATATTATGGAGAAATCCTTTGAATCCCCTACCTTTGAACTGCTGATTATCCTTTTTATTTATGAAAAAGAAATTACGTTTTAACACCAAAACCATTCATGGGGGACAAGAACCTGATCCCGCTTATGGTGCAGTAATGCCACCCATATATCAGACTACTACTTATGCTCAAACCACTCCGGGCGGTCATAAAGGTTTTGAGTATAGCAGAACCCATAATCCAACCCGACAAGCTTTAGAAAAAGCGTTGGCTAGTATTGAAAACGGAAAACATGGTTTGGCTTTTGGTTCTGGTTTGGCAGCGATTGATGCTGTTTTGAAATTATTAAAACCGGGTGATGAGGTAATTTCTACTAACGATTTGTACGGTGGATCCTATCGTTTGTTTACCAAGATATTTGAACGGTTTGGAATTAAATTTCACTTTGTAGGAATGGATAATGTTCAGGCAGTTGAAGACACCATCAATACGAACACGCGTTTGATTTGGGTTGAGACACCAACCAACCCAATGATGAATGTTATCGACATTAAAGCGGTTGCACAAATCACTCAAAAGCATAAAATTATTTTAGCAGTCGACAATACTTTTGCTTCTCCTTATCTCCAACAACCCTTGAATTTTGGCGCAGACATCGTAATGCATTCTGCTACCAAATATATTGGAGGCCACAGCGATGTTGTTCTTGGCGCTCTCATTGTAAACGACGATGATCTTGCCAAGCGCTTATCCTTCATTCAAAATGCAAGTGGAGCAATCTGTGGCCCTATGGATAGTTTTTTAACCCTTCGTGGGATTAAAACCCTTCATGTTCGAATGCAGCGTCATTCCGAAAATGGAAGAGCAGTAGCAGAATATTTAAGTAATCATCCTAAAATTCAGAACGTGTATTGGCCTGGTTTTGAAAACCATCCCAATCATCAGGTTGCAAAAGCACAGATGAAAGATTTTGGAGGAATGCTTTCGTTTGTTCCCAAAGGAGCAGATTTTGATGCAGCTATTAAAATTATTGAAAATTTAAAAGTTTTTACCCTTGCAGAATCTTTGGGAGGTGTAGAGAGTTTGGCGGGTCATCCGGCAAGCATGACACATGCTTCGATTCCGAAGGTAGAACGTGAGAAAAGTGGTGTAGTAGATTCATTAATCCGACTCAGTGTTGGCATTGAAGATGCTCAAGATTTAATTGATGATTTAGAACAGGCGATTGGATAATCCCTTTTCTGTATCTTTATATACTAACACGTGTTTATGAAACTTCCTCAGGGAAAAAAAATATACTTTGCTTCGGACAACCATTTAGGTGCTCCCACTGCAGAAAAGAGCGCTCCAAGAGAACGTGTTTTTGTTGCTTGGCTGAATCATATTCAGAAGGATGTGGAGGTTTTATTTTTATTAGGAGACCTCTTTGACTTTTGGTTTGAGTATAAAACGGTAGTTCCGAAAGGCTTTGTTCGTGTGCTAGGTAAATTGGCAGAGCTAGCAGATCAAGGTGTAGAAATTCATTTTTTTGCTGGGAATCACGACTTTTGGACTCGAGATTATTTTCAAAAAGAATTGGGCTTTATCGTACATCATCAAGCCCAAGAACTTGTGATTAATGACAAAAAGTTTTTCATTGCGCATGGCGATGGATTAGGACCTAATGACAAGGGGTATAAGCGTATGAAGAAAGTGTTCAAAGCTTCTTTTTTTCAATGGTTTTTCCGTTGGATTCACCCTGATATTGGTGTGCGTTTAGGACAATATCTGTCCGTGAAAAACAAAACGATCTCCGGAGATGAAGACGTTACCTTCTTGGGCGAAAAGGAAGAATGGTTGGTTCAGTATTGTCATAGAAAACTAGCTGAAGAGAAGCGCGACTTTTTTGTCTTTGGACACCGACACTTACCACTAGACCTTCCGATTGGACCTGAAGCACGTTATGTAAATCTTGGGGATTGGATTACCCACTTCACTTTTGCTGAGTTTGATGGAACACAATTAGAATTAAAAAAATGGGACCCCTAAAATAATGATAGAAAAGAAAACACTTGATTTCGAAAAAACAGTTTTGATTGGAGTTATAACCGCAAGACAAGACGAAGATCAAGCCCTAGAATATTTAGCTGAATTAGCTTTTTTGGCACATACAGCTGGAGGAGAAGTCATAAAACAGTACACTCAAAAAATGACACTTCCCAATCCTAAAACCTTTATTGGAAGTGGGAAACTCAACGAAATTCAACTTTTTGTTTCTGAAAATGATATTTCAACTGTAGTTTTTGATGATGAATTATCGCCAGCACAACAACGGAATATCGAAGAAGTTATGAAGTGCAAAATACTAGACCGTACCGGTCTAATCCTAGATATTTTTGCTCAGCGCGCCCAAACCAGCTATGCTCGTAATCAGGTAGAATTAGCACAATATCAATATTTATTACCCCGTCTAAAAGGACTTTGGACGCATTTAGAACGTCAAAAAGGGGGAATAGGAATGCGCGGACCTGGAGAGACTGAGATTGAAACCGATAGACGTATTGTTCGGGATAAAATTGCTTTACTCAAAAAGAAGCTGTTGATTATTGACAAGCAAATGTCGACTCAAAGAGGAAATCGTGGCGCACTCGTTCGAGTTGCTTTAGTTGGATATACCAATGTTGGTAAATCGACCTTGATGAATGCAATCGCAAAAAGTGAGGTCTTTGCCGAAAATAAATTATTTGCCACCTTAGATACAACAGTTCGTAAAGTAGTTATTGGAAATTTGCCTTTTCTGTTGAGTGATACGGTTGGGTTTATCCGTAAACTACCCACTCAATTGGTCGAGTCCTTTAAAAGCACATTGGATGAGGTTCAAGAAGCAGATTTATTACTTCATGTCGTTGATATCTCCCATGCCAATTTTGAAGACCATATTGCATCGGTAAATTTGATTCTTACTGAAATAAAAAGTCAAGACAAACCTACTATTATGGTTTTCAATAAAATTGACGCCTACGAACCACTGGTCATTGAGCCGGATGATTTGGTTACAGAGAGAACAAAACGACACAACACCCTAGCTGAGTGGGAGCAAACTTGGATGGCACAAATGAATGGGAATGCTCTTTTTATTTCTGCCACCAAAAAAGATAATATTATGCATTTTAGAAAACAAGTGTATGCTGCTATTCGCGACATACATGTAACTCGGTTTCCTTACAATAATTTCCTATACCCCGAAGGACTAGAAGAATAGTAATTTTTGTAGTTTTACTAAAAACAGTTCCATTATGAAAAAAATTGCCCCCTTTTTTTTATTGTTTATCATCCTTAGTTGCGGATCGGATGACAATGATTTAGTAGAAACTTATGAGGAACGCGCTACAACCGTTCTAAACAAAAGTCCAGAAGCGAATCCTTTAGAAGATTCGTCCCTGTTTTTTAGTAATCTTTCATACGGCTCAGCAGAACGGAATACCTATGATATTTTTTTACCAAAAGACGGTGCTCCAATTGGAGTAGTTCTCTTTTTTCATGGAGGAAGTTTTTTGTTTAATGACAAGAGTGATACCTATGAGGCTCCTTTTGATGATATCATCAAAAGCTTACTATCTCAAAAAGTGGCTATTGTTAATGCCAATTACAGTTATTTGACTAGTCCCAACAGTGAAGGTGTGATAACATCTCTTTCGGATGGAACACTGCTGTTGAATCATATCCGATCGATCGCTTCAAGTATTGATATCGATGTTAATAAAATGATCCTTGGAGGTGCTTCTTCTGGCGCAGGAATAGCCTTGTGGAACGGATTACAAGCGGAACATAATGCAGGAGTTATAGGTGTCGTTGCAATAGAAACACAGAGTACTTATAATCTTTACGATTGGGAACCTTTATTTATGGACTTAAGCATTGATACAATTACCCAAAGCAGTACGGAATTTCAATTACTGTTTTCTCTTTTCTACGGAGGTGTAGTGCCAACTCAAGAACAGTTAGATGCAGTTGATTTCATCAATTTCATAGATTCCACTGATCCTGATCTGTACCTTTTTAATACAGCAGGGAACATATTCATGAAAGCTGATGGTACAATCGACCTAAACGTTTTATATCACAGCAGAGTTCATACGGATACTTTGCGCGGGAAAGCGATAGCAGCGGGATTAGAAAACAGTGGAGCCTACCAAGAAACTCCAGATGCTTTTGTTTTACGCCTATTGAAACAATAGATTATTCGCCTAATTTTTTCGCCAACAAAAGATATACTGGGAAATGATCGGAATAACCTTTCAATTGATCCCCTTTAATCTGAACCCGGTAGGGATAACCTTTGTATTTTCCTTCTGGATTACGAAGAAAAGAAGGGCTATAAACGTTTACTCCTACAATACTTAAGGTAGAATCTTTCCCCCAATCGGGACTGGCCAATATTTGATCAAATAAAAACCACTGATCATTATAAGCCAATGACCCAATCCCTTTTTTGAATAAAGGTGTCATTTGATTGTCGAACTTGAGTTTATGGAATTGGTGTTGTTTCGTAAGATAGTACATGCTTTTGTTGGTGGGGTTATCGTTGTATTCTCCCATAGAAATAACCCGAACTTCATTTTGTAACCGAAAAAGAGAATCGCTTATTTTTTGATGTAAGCGAGCAGCTTTCATGCGACTTGGGGCACTCCTCTTAGCGCCACCCCGTCTCGATGGCCAATGGTTTACTATAAAATAAAGTTCTTCTTCTCCCAAATACCCACTGACGACCAGTTGATCACGAGTAGTTCGAGCTGCTTGATTTTTAGCATCAACAAGGTCTAGTTTGTAGACTTTGTGGTTGCTTGGTGTAAAATGATCTTTTTGATATAAGAAGGCTACATCAATTCCTCTAAAATCAGGGCTTTCGTAGTGTATGATCTGATATTGATAGGGTTCTAGCAGCGGGTGTTTGATTAATAATTCCAATACGCTTCTGTTTTCTACTTCCACCAAACCAATAATAATGGGTGGTCTCTTGGTTTCTCTTCTTCCAACTTTGGAAAGCACCTGTGCGATTTGATTTATTTTTTGATTTAAAAGCATGTCATTCCAATGAAGTCTTCCTTCTGGAGTATAATCATCATCAAAGGTTTCGGGGTTGTTTTGAGTGTCAAATAGGTTTTCAACATTGTAAAAAGCTATCGAATGTAGGTGAGCTTTTTGATTGAAAAAAGAGGTGTGTATCCAAAGAAAAACACTAGTAAATAAATAAATTAAAATATACATTTATGTTTGCTTTTTCGTGTAATATAAATATTTTATTTATACTTTTATTCTACTCATCATGAATTTAAGTATCTATGAAACAAATTGTTTACTTAATATTTTTGTGTGTATTCTCCAATGCAATCGCTCAAAGCGTACGTATTTCTGGACATGTTGGTGTGTCAGAAAATGATCCACTATTTGGGGTTGTTGTTTCTGTAGATTCTCTCAAGATTCATGCGATTACCAACGCCTTGGGTTATTTCGAATTTTCTGTGGGGAAAGAATTTAGATCAATTGAATTGATCTTCCGCTTGGAGGGGTATAAAACCAAAATTGTTCCGATTGATTTAGATCACTCAAAAGCAAAAATAGATTTAGGTTTTTGGTTTTTATTCCCTGAACTAGATGTTGTTGAACCCTTAGAAGTCTTTGATTTACAATCAAATGATTTCAATGATCTTGAAGATAATCGAAGTCAATTTTTAGGCGCACTACAAGCGAGACGAACGGTCTTTTTAGAAGCAGCAGCTTTTCAGTTTTCAAGTTCTTTTTTCTCTGCAAGAGGCTTAGAAAGTCAACAACAAGAAATCCGAGTCAACGGAATTCGAATGAATGCTTTTGACAATGGGAGAGCCGTTTGGTCAAGTTGGGGTGGTCTCAATGATATAACGAACAAGGCACAACAAACGGGTTTCGGTATTGCTCCAACTGGATCTGGTTTTGGAGGAGTTTTGGGTCATACATCTTTCGATCTTCGTCCATCTAATTTCAGAAAAGGAAATAAAATATCGCAAGCTTTTTCTAATGCAAGCTACCGTTTTCGTACCATGGTTTCGCATCACTCAGGATTAAATTCCAAACAGTGGGCGTATTCTTTTTTAGTTTCTTCACGTTTGGGAAATAAAGGATATGTTACTGGGACACCGTATCGTTCTTTTTCTGGGGCTCTGATCATAGAAAAGAAATGGAATGAGAATTGGAGCAGTTGGTTCACCGCTTTATATACACCTACTACTCGGGCAAAAAATGCTCCCCTTACAGAAGAAGTTTTTAAGATTCGAGGAAAAAAATACAACCCATATTGGGGTATTGATAAAGGTAAGGTCCGGAATATTCGTGTAGGTAAAACCCAAACTCCCATTTTGACCTTCAATCATGAATGGTCTCCTAGTGATCGAGTAAGACTTCGATTGAATACCGCCTATCAGTTTGGTTTGTCATCGAACAGTTGCTTGGCTTATACTGGTGGGAGTATTCAGGGTGGGGCCGTTATTGGGGGAGCTCGAAATCCAGACCCCGTTTACTATCAAAACCTACCCAGTTACTTTCTTCGAGATTCTAATGATCCCGATCTTGCTTCCGCTTATTTGGCAGATCAAAACCTTCGCTCTGAGGGTCAAATTGATTGGGAATCTATTCAGTCTTCAAACGAACAAAGCAACCGAAATGATGCGCGATATTTTCTTTACGAAGATCAAAAAGAAGAAGATAGAATTTCGACTTCTCTTTCTTTTTTGTGGAAACCATCGGCATCTGCTCAATTACAAACAGAACTTATTTTTATTCAATCTGAAGCTGACTATCACGCAAGACCTACGGATCTTTTAGGTGCCAAGCAACTGCTAGATGTTGATTTGTATGCACCTGATCTTGACTCAGCTCAGAATAATATAAGAACGCCAAATGCAGTGGTTGGGGTTGGTGACCAATTCCAATATGCCTACCGAATGGACGTGCAACAACAGGAAGTGTCTTCTTATTGGTTGAAGGAAACGGGTGGTTATTCTTTTTATGTTGGTGGAAGGTTTAATAATACACGGTACCAACGGACAGGTTTTTTTCAAAATGGAGGCTTTCCAGACGATTCCTTTGGGGAAGGTGAGCCCATTAATTTTAAAAGCTGGAGTGGCAAAATAGGGGGAAGCATTGCGTTGAACGGACGACATCGAATATTTTTCAATGGCTTGTTTTCTTCGCAACCGCCGAGCTTGCGTAACACTTTTTCAAACCCAAGAGAACAGCATCGGATTATTCCCAATATTGAAATAGAACAAACTTTATTTGTTACTACTAAATACCATTGGCAAGCCTCTTGGTTCGATTTGCAGGTGGTTGCCTATTGGGGAGAAGAACAGAATGGTACTCAACTCGGTTTTTACTTTGCAGATGGAGTAGGAGGTGATGAAGCTTTTTTTGTTCAAGAAGTACTTCAAGAAGTTCAAAAAAATCATCAAGGGTTGGAGTTGGGTTGGAAAGCAACCTTGGCAGATGTTATTCAAATCAAAGCTGCAGTTGCAATTGGAGTACATCAATATGGGAACAATCCTAATCTTAGCTTATTCACAGAGCCGACTGCGGCATCAGAAGTCGCTGGTTTCGTAAATGGAGCACAAGATTTTGGCGTAAGCCAGTTAAGAGGCTATTTCCTGAGGTCAGGTCCGCAACAAGCCTATTCTTTTGGGATTGAATATTCCGATCCAGCCTATTGGCGTATTGGAATTTTTGGAAATTATTTTGCTCAAAATTACTTGAGTCCAAACCCTTTGAGGCGTACCCAAAACTTTTTGATTGATAGCGATGGTGTTCCCTTTCCTGAGTTTGATTCTACAATCGCTGCTCAACTTTTGGAACAAGAACGGTTTCCATCTTACTTTTTATTGAATGCTACTGGAGGTAAATCATGGAAAGTGAAACAGCATTATTTCGGTTTCTTCATTAGCCTTCAAAACCTATTAAACACAACCTACAAGACGGGAGGTTTTGAACAAGGGAGAAATGCAAATTACCGAACGGTTCTAGAAGACAACCTTCGGGAATTTTCATTATTTGCCCCCAAATATTGGTGGGGAAGAGGAACTACTTTTTTCACTTCAATTTATTTTAGATTTTAAAACAACGCTTTATGAAGAACCTTATTATGCTGCTGTGTTTCACTTTGGTCTATTGCACTCTTCCAAAAGAAGAAGGATTTTTTTTAACAAAAGGAACTACGGATACCATTCCGAAACCCAATACTTCAATTGAAGCAATTTGGGAACGGGTTCGAGGTTCTGAAATGGGCTTTGTTTATTTTTCAAAAGAAGAAGATTCTCTTTGGGTTGAAGCTTTTGTTTGCAGTTCTGATGAGAGTGGTAATTTTTACAAGGAAATCTATATTCAAGATCACCCTACAAGCCCTGAATTTGCCCTTCGATTTTTAATTGATCAAACCTTTTTGAATAACAATTATCCTGTTGGTAGGAAATTAGCGGTGTTGCTGAATGGACTTGGTGCTGGACTTCAAAATGGAGTGGTAACTCTTGGTGCCTACGAAGGAAATGCGATTGGAAACCTTTCTTCTTTTTTAAGAGAGGATCACATAAAACGTTTGGATAGCAGCTATACAATGCATCCAAAGGTATTGGCTCTTTCTGAAATAGATTCAACTGACCTAGGACAATGGGTTCGTTTACCCAATGTTCAACTTTCAAGAGCTGAATTGGGGAGAACCTTTGCAGGCGAGGCCTTTGATTCTTTCGATGGAGAACGCAACTTAGTTTCTTGTGACACCTATACTTCTCTGTGGTTGAGTTGTAGTACTTTTTCAGATTTCAAATCCATTCTTTTGCCCGATGGAACTGGATCAGTGCAGGGCATATTAACTCGAGATTTTTTTGATTCAAAATACATTCTAAAAATTAATAACCCAACGGATATAGTATTTCAAGATAGTCGTTGCGATCCTTTTTTTGAAGAAAATTTTGAATCGAATCCATTGGGCCTTTTTGAGAAAGAAGGATGGACCAACTATGCCGAAGCGGGTTCTCGATTTTGGGAAGTGTATGAAGACGAAAATTCCTTGGGACAATCCCTTGAAATAGGTTCCTTTCGATCTGGAGACACTGCATCGATTAGCTGGCTAATTTCTCCTAAAATTGATTTGCAATCACTCAATAACCCCCGAGTTGCTTTTCGAACCTCAACCAGTTTTGCAGATGACAGTTCCTTGGAAGCCTTGGTAAGTTCTGACTGGGACGGACAAATTCAAACAATCAAATCAGCAACCTGGCTCCCTTTGTTGGCTCGAATTGCAACTGAAGACGATGATGCTCAAATATTTGTAGACTCCGGAGATTTGAACTTAAATTTTTACGGGAATGCCTTGTATTTCGCCTTTAAATACGTGGGAAGCGGAAAAACTGCTCAAGATGGTACCTATGAATTAGATGATTTTCGTACTTTTGAAAAATAAACCCCAAAATTTATAACACTATGTCTTACATTATTAAAAAAGTATTAACGGTTATTGTAGAATTGATCAACCTAATTATACTTAATTTTTCTTAAAACTCTTTGCGTGTCTTTGTAGGTTTGGTAGAGTTTGATACCCCTGCTTTTAAACAGAATTCGTATGCGTTCTAACGCTTCTTTTGCGTTTGGAATTTCAAATAGTAGACAAATCATGTAAAGGGAACACAGCTGATATTGTTCGTGTTCTTCCTTTCCATTCAGTTGTTTCCCATTTTTGATTTTGTCAACCAAAACCAAGATAGAATTCATCAAGTGGTGGAGTGTCTTTTTATTCCAGTTTGGAAGTTTAAATAACAACTCTGAATGAATAAAGTAGTTTCCGTTTTCTTCAAAGCAAATACGGACTTCTTCTAAGGGATAAAATTTAAATGCACCATTGATTCCAAGCTCAATATATTCGGTAATGATGAACTCATTTTCAGAAAATGAAATTTCAACCTCATCAATATTAGAATAAAATAATTTGACTTGTTCGTTGATTAATTCAATATCAACTCGAGAATAAAAAGTAGTGCCTTTAACTTGTTTTTCAAGACCAGACCAGCATACCACAAAGAGTTCTTTGAATACTTTGTATTGGGCCATCAATCCTCCTTGATGTCTGTTTATAAAATCCATTACGCCATCTAAAGTTAGTTTGATGTTGTTTTGCGCATGATTTTCTAAAGCACTGACTACTGTATTGTTGTCTTCTAAAGCACTAATTGTTTTGGTGTAGGGTACTGACATACTCCCTTCTCTCAAAAACTGCATTCCTTTTTTATACTTCCAAATGTTTTTCTGTAGAGTTGCCGGTTTATTATTAGATCGAATGGTAACCAAACCCACTACTTTCCCTTCATTCAAGTGAGGAAAGGGGATGTTTTCATAGAGTACTGTGGGTGCAGGATCGAGATATGCATTGATGAGGTTTTGAATTTTACTGTCATCAAAAAAATCAACTCCAACGATGTCATTATTTTCATCTTCTACCCCAATAACGATGTACGAATTATTATTCGGATTGGAGTTCGAAAGCGCGCATACGTGCTTTAGAAATTTTGCCTTCCCTTCTTTCCCTCTCAAATTTACTTTCAACTTTTTGTCAAAAAAACTATTCTCATCATTGTGAGCAAGTAGTGCTTTAACTAAAAGTCGTTTGTTGATCATACGCGTTTATTGAGAACAGTCGCGCTGGCTTGAGCTGTTGGTAAAATAGTGATGTCTGCAAGAGTAACATGCTCGGGCGCGTGGATCATAAACAAAATGGTGTTTGCAATATCTTCTGCTTGTAGAGCATCTAGTTTGCTGTAAACAGAAGCAGCTCGGTCTTCATCACCTTTAAATCGTATTTCAGAAAATTCCGTTTCAACCAAACCAGGATTTATTGCTCCTACACGAATTCCGTAGGGATTCAAATCAATTCGAAGTCCTTTTGTAAATGCATCAATTGCAAACTTACTCGCACAATACACATTCCCTTTTGGATAGACCTCAAATCCAGCTATGGATCCAATATTGATTATGTGGCCTTTTTTTCGCTCGGTCATTTGAGGTAAAATGGCTTTGGTTACATACATAACGCCTTTTACATTGCCGTCAATCATCGCATCCCAATCGTCTAGGTCTGCACCAACAACATCGTCCAAGCCATGAGCATTTCCAGCATTATTAATTAAAACATCGATGGGAGTAAAGGCATCTGGAAGACTATCAATAGCTTCAAAAACAGCAGCTCGATTTCGCACATCAAAGTTTAAGGTATGAACCTCGGTAGGAAGTTCTTCTTTTAAAGCATCGAGTCGTTCTTGTCTTCTTCCGCATAAAATTAGACGAGTACCTTGAGAGGCCAAGAATTCGGCAGTAGCTTTACCGATACCGCTTGTTGCTCCAGTAATGAGAATGGTTTTGTTCATCTTTAAGGCATTCTATGACCCAAACTTGTTTCTAAAAGTAAAAACCAGTCTTGAATCGTTAATTTAATCACTAAGGCATCCATAGCATCTTTTAGTCTTGCTTCTTGCGTTGTTCCAACAACAGGATGAATCTGAGCCGGATGCTGATGCAGCCAAGCCAATAGTATTTGGTCTTCCGTTGCACTGTACGTTGTACACATTTTTTGAACAACAGGTCTCAGACGCTGCGATTGCTCATTATCTTCTTTGAAATAACTTCCCAAAGGACTCCAAGCCATTGCACCAATTTGATGCTGCATCAAGTGGTTTATTGTTCCATCGAGTATGGCTTTCGATTGTGTTAAAGAGCATTCCAATTGATTCCATTCAATTAAATTCTCAGTACTCAAAAGACTCATTTGTGCAGGTGTAAAATTGGATACTCCGAAACTTTTTACTTTCCCTTGGCTTTTGAGCTGAACAAAGGCTTTTGCGATCTCTTGAGGGTCCATAAGAGGACTGGGACGGTGAAGTAAGAGAACGTCAAGGTATTCGGTATCAAGGTTCTGAAGCGATTGCTCTACAGACCATATGATGTGCTCCGCTGAGTAGTCATAATGCTTTACTTTTAAAGGACGTGCTTCACTTGGGTATTGGATACCACATTTACTTATGAATTGAACCTGTGAACGATCAACGTTACTATCTTTAAATGCAGCGCCAAATGCGGCTTCGGTTGTATATCCTCCGTAGATGTCGGCATGATCAAATGTGCTGATTCCAAGTGACAAAGCGCCCTCGATTAAAGAGCTCATTTCGGAGGGAGTAAAGTTTTTACCCCATGTTCCCCAGGTCATGGTTCCTGCAATTATTTTAGAAAATTGACTCATTGGTTTTTGTAATTAAAAAATTCCTTATAAATTTATGATTAATAGGTAGTCCAAGGGAGTATTTTTTCTTACTATTTTTAACCAATTATTAACAAGAGATACGTTATAATTTCTCCATTTTTGTATTCCTAAAAAACATTTATAAAAGCTTATGGATAATAATACCAATGTAGACATTAGTGCTATTAATGAAAAAATTGAAAAAGAGAGTGCTTTCATCGACTTACTTACCCTAGAGATAAACAAAGTAATCGTTGGTCAAAAGCATATGGTTGAGCGATTGCTGATCGGTCTTTTGGGTCGTGGGCATATCTTATTGGAAGGGGTGCCAGGTTTAGCAAAAACGTTAGCCATTAACACCTTGAGTAAGGCTGTGAAAGCAGACTTTAGTCGTATTCAGTTTACGCCAGATTTACTACCAGCAGATGTTGTTGGGACCATGATTTATAATATTAAAGAGAATGATTTCTCGATTAAAAAAGGGCCTATATTCGCCAACTTTGTTTTGGCAGATGAGATTAATCGTGCTCCAGCAAAGGTTCAATCGGCTTTATTGGAGGCGATGCAAGAAAAACAGGTGACCATTGGCGATACGACCTTCCCATTGAAACAACCTTTTCTAGTAATGGCAACGCAAAATCCAGTAGAACAAGAAGGAACCTACCCACTTCCAGAAGCGCAAGTAGATCGATTCATGTTGAAAACGGTGATTGACTATCCGAGCCTTGAAGACGAACAACTGATTGTTCGATCCAATTTGAGTGCAAGCCAAGCTAAGGTAAAGCCGGTTGTTACAACCAAACAGATTATTACGGCTCAAGAAACAGTACGTTCTGTGTATATGGACGAAAAAATTGAGAAGTATATTTTAGACCTTATTTTTGCTACTCGATATCCAGAACGCTATGGTCTTAGTAAAATAAAACCACTGATTAGTTTTGGAGCATCTCCGCGGGGAAGTATCAATTTAGCTACTGCTGCTAAATGCCATGCGTTTCTTAAGCACAGAGGATATGTAATACCTGAAGATGTCAGAGCAATTGTATTTGATGTATTGCGACACAGAATTGGTCTTACCTACGAAGCCGAAGCTGAAAATGTAACTACCGAAGATATAATCAGTCAGATCATTAATGAGGTTGAAGTACCGTAAATGGTCCTAAAAACATTTTAAGAAGGAACATTTAGAGTAATGGACACGAAAGAGCTTTTAAAAAAAGTAAGGAAGATTGAAATCAAAACACGTCGCTTAAGCGATCACGTTTTTGGTGGCGAATATCACAGTACATTCAAAGGAAGAGGGATGACCTTTAGCGAGGTGCGTCAATATCAATTTGGAGATGATGTCCGAGCCATTGATTGGAATGTTACTGCACGCTATAACGAACCTTTCGTAAAAGTTTTTGAAGAAGAACGAGAACTGACTTTGATGTTGGTTGTCGATGTTAGTGGCTCGGAGTTTTTTGGATCAGGACAACAATTTAAAAGAGAAGTATTGACTGAAATAGCTGCGACACTTTCTTTTTCTGCACTTCAAAATAACGATAAAGTTGGCTTACTTCTGTTTTCAGACCAAGTAGAATTATTTATTCCACCCAAAAAAGGGAGAACCCATGTTTTGCGGATCATTCGAGAACTTTTAGAATATCAACCGAAGAGCAAGCAAACGGATATCCGTGTTGCCTTGGAGTTTTTATCGGGAATACTAAAAAAGAAAGCGATTGTCTTTTTGCTTTCTGATTTTATGGATGATTCCTACGAAAAAACCTTACGGATTGCAGCAAAAAAACATGACCTCACGGGGATTAGAGTGTACGATAAGAGAGAAGTAGAAATGCCTAACATTGGACTTGTTCCGATGCTTGACAGCGAGACTCAGAAAATACAATGGGTCAATACAGCTTCCAAGGCAGTTCGGAATCAATATCAAAAATCACATCAAAAACATGTAGATACTTTTGAAACCTTATTTAGAAAAAACGGAGCAGGAACATTACACTGTAGTTTGGAAGAGAGCTACGTTAAAAAACTATTAGGCTATTTTAAAGCTAGAATATAAGCATGCGACAAATTATTTTTTTATTGTGTTTTTCAGTTCTTTTTTCTTTTACAAAAGGAATTGCACAGAGCTATGAGGAATTGTTGGTAGCTGTTGACTCTACCGAGTTCAGAATCGGAGAACAAATCAATATTCGCTATCAAATTAAAGGCGATAGTTTGTCCCAAATTCAATTTGCAGAGCAACCCAATTTTGCCCCTTTCGAACTTTTAGAAGACTTTCCTTTGGACACGCTCCGCTCTAAAGCACATTATTTATTTACCAAAAAATATGCTTTAATTCAGTTTGACTCTGGCACGTATTGGATTCCAAAACAGAAAATCTTGATCAATGAAGTTGGAGCGATATCCGATTCTATTTCGATACGAGTAAATACTGTTTTAGTCGATACCCTCAAGCAACCTTTGTTTGATATTAAACCTTTAGTTGCAGTTAAGCGGGGGTATAAAAAACTAACACAACAGATTTTAATTACTGTTTTTGGTCTGATTCTTTTGATTTTAGCTGTTTTTTTAGTGCTAAGAGTTCAGAAAAAACTGATTGAAAAACGAAAGGAACTCCCTCCATTTGATCGTGCATTACTCGAGCTCAAAGCACTTGAGGAAGAACGTCCACGATTACAAGAAGAATATAAGAGTTATTATTCTAAGTTAACCGATGTTGTGCGTCGTTACTTGGAAGAAGAAGCAAACATAACGGCATTAGAAAGCACTTCGAAAGAATTGTTAAAGAAATTAGAGTTACTCAAAGATTCGGGAAAACTTGATTTAGACGGAGAAACTTTACGTTCCTTAAAACGTGTTCTTGAACATGCTGATTTAGTCAAATTTGCTCGTTCTGCCCCTGAATTTGAAGTTGCAACCAACGATCGTAATTTGGTGGAAGATGTTGTTATAAAAACACAAGAAGCTCTTCCCGAACCTACGCAAGAAGAAATTGAAGCTACTGCAGCTTATCAAAAGGTTTTGAAAAAGCAAAAGCGCCAAAAGCAATTCAAGATTGCTGGATTTGGAACGCTAGGATTGATTCTCTTTGCAGGACTTATTACTGTATATATCTATGGTTTTGGCAACGTAAAAGACACCCTCATTCAATACCCGACTAAGGTTATGATGAATAATAAATGGGTACAGAGTCAGTATGGAACCCCTGCTTTATTACTTGCTACGCCTGAGGTTTTGGTGCGAGCAGCAGAAACTCCTAAAGGAACAATCCTTTTTTCAGCGGGTGATCCTCTAAACTCGGTTTACGTACAAATGAGTTTTATACAACAAACTCCACCCGAAAAAGGAAAAGAAAAATCAGAAGAGCAGCAGCAGCAAGAAGCTCAGGAAATAATCAATAAAATAATTGCAGGCTTAGAAGAAGACGGTGCTGCCAATATGTTGATTAATCCAGACCCTTTTAAAACAAAGGATGGCTCAGAAGTGATTCAGCTTTCTGGAACACTCGACCTTTTAAATCCTGACGGAAAAGAACGTACACGTTGTCGTTTGCGATCCATTATTTTGCCATTCGAAAAAGTACAAGTTGAATTGCGTATGTTGTATGCCAAAGACGATCGATACGGAGATAAAATCGAAGCTCGAATTATAGAATCACTAGAAGTATTAAAAGAATTATAAACGTGTTAGAAGGAATAGAATTAGCAAATCCAGAATATCTGTGGGGATTAATAGCACTCCCCTTGGTCATCGTATGGTATGTTTACAAACGTAAGCTACAGCAAGCACGCCTCACCATTTCATCGACTAAAGGTTTTGAGGGAGTACGTTCCAATTTGGCTCATTTTCAACCCATCTTGTTTGTGTTCAGAATTAGTGCCCTGGCACTTGTTGTTCTCGCTCTTGCTCGCCCACAAACCGTAGATGTTTCTTCGCGAACCAAAACCAATAAAGGGATTGATATTGTCATGGCCATTGATGTCTCTTCGAGTATGTTGGCTCAGGATCTAAAACCCAGTAGATTGAACGCACTCAAAGAAGTAGCAGCAGATTTTATCGATGACCGTCAAAACGATAGGATTGGTTTAGTCGTTTATGCCGGTGAAAGTTATACCAAAACGCCAATAACAAGTGATAAGCGCATCGTAAAAAACGCCTTACGCAGTATTCGATACGATGGAGTAATCAACGATGGAACCGCAATTGGAATGGGTTTGGCTACGGCTGTAAACCGATTGAAAGATAGTAGAGCTAAAAGTAAAGTCATTATTTTGCTTACCGATGGAGTTAATAATTCAGGTTTTATTGAACCAAAAATAGCAGCTGAGTTGGCTGTAGAATTTCAAATTAAAACCTACACCATTGGCCTTGGGAGTAATGGAACCGCCAAAGCTCCTATTGGAGTTTTACCAAATGGAAAATTCCAATACGGGCTAACCAAGGTTGAGATCGATGAAGCGCTTTTGCAGTCGATTGCAGACGATACCGGTGGTTTGTATTTTAGAGCAACAGACACTAAAAAATTAAAAGATATTTACGATGAAATTAATAAGTTAGAAAAGACAGAAGTTGAAGAGTTTAAGTATTATAATTACGAAGAAAAATATAGGGTACTCATTCTAATAGCCCTTGGTTTACTCTTTATGGAATGGATTTTGAAGAACACAATTTTTAGAAGTTTTATATAACAATGTATCAATTAGACGCGCCGATTTATTTTTATGTTTTTGCAATACTACCCGTATTGTGGCTTGGCTATATTTGGATTTCTACTTGGAAAAGAAAAGCACAAGAACAATTTGCTACATCCCGATTAATGGAAGTTTTAAGTCCAGAACGTTCGCGATTAAAACCTTTACTCAAACTCATTTTGATAAGTTTGGGGGTTAGTTGTTTGATACTCGCATTAGTGAATCCCAAAATAGGAACTCAGTTAGAGACAGTAAAAAGAGAAGGTGTAGACATTGTTTTTGCTATCGATGTCTCCAAGAGTATGTTGGCAGAGGATATTGCCCCCAACCGTATTGAAAAAGCAAAACGACTTGTCTCTGCACTCTTGAATCAATTGGCGAGCGATCGTGTTGGGATTATAGCCTATGCAGCGCAAGCTGTACCGCAATTGCCCATTACAACAGATTATGGAGCTGCAAAAATGTTTTTACAAGCACTCAATACCGATATGCTTTCTTCGCAAGGAACGGCTATTGACGCTGCGATTGATTTAGCGGCAACTTATTTTGATGATGAAGATCAAACCAATCGGGTTATTTTTATTTTGTCAGATGGAGAAGATCATTCAGAAAAGGCAATTGCTGCAGCTGAAAAAGCAAAAGAGTTGGGAATTAAAATATTTACCTTTGGTGTAGGAACCGAAAAAGGAGCACCGATCCCTATAAAGCGCAACGGAATAGTAGAGTCGTATAAAAAAGACGAAAACGGCGAGGTTGTAATGACCAAACGGAATCCTGAAGTGCTTACCTCCATAGCCGATGTAACTGACGGAAATTACACAGAAGGAAATGATACACAAGCAGTTTTAGAATTTGTTTCGGAGACTCTGAAGCAAATGGAGAAAAAAGAATTTGAAGCAAAAAAGTTTGTGAGTTATAAAGACCGATTTCAACCTTTTTTGATTGCAGGATTTCTGTTACTTTTGATAGAAATATTATTGTTCGAAACCCAAACGAAATGGGTGTTGCGAATGAACTTATTTAACGAGAACAAAAAAGATTAATGCTATGAATTTTAAAAACCTTCCCTTCTTGTTTTTAGTGTTCATTTCGGCTTTGGCTTGGAGTCAAAACGAAGCGGCTAATAACCTAATTGTGGATGGAAATGAAGCCCATGAAGAGGCCGAGTATATTGATGCTGAAGCTCAATACCGCAAAGCGGTTTCCTTGGCTCCTGATACATCCGAAGCTCTTCACAATTTGGGAAATACAAATTACCGAATAGAAGACTATTCTGCAGCTTCTCAGCGTTTCTTTCAGACTCAAAAAAACACAACATCTAAAGTTGATAAACATGCAGCCTTTCATAATTTAGGAAATGTGTATATGCAGCAAAAAGATTATGCTCAGGCTGTCGAAGCTTTCAAAAATGGATTGAGAAATAATCCCACAGATGAAGAAACTCGATACAATTATGCGCTTGCCAAGGAGCTCTTAGAAAAAGAACAACAACAAGATCAGCAAGACGAACAAGATCAAGACAAAAAAGATCAGGATAAAGAAGATCAAGACAAAGAGGGCGACCAGGAGAAGAAAGACGAAAAGGGAGATCAAGAAGACCCTAAAGACGCAGGAGAAGACAAAGAAAAAAAAGAAGGAGAAGACGGTGAATCTGAAGATGATTCTAAGGAAAAACCAGAAGAAGATAAACCTAAGAACCCAGAGAAAGAAGGCGAAGGCGATAAAAAGAAGCAGCCCCCACCACAACCCAAGCCGGGACAGATATCCCCCGAACAAGTAAAGAGCCTATTAGAGGCAATGAATAATCAAGAAAAAGGAGTGCAGGAAAAAGTAAATGCTCAAAAAGTAAAAGGCGTTCCTGTTAAAACTAAAAAAGACTGGTAATTTTTTATGTTAAAAAAAATACTTTTAGCAATCTTCCTACTAACGGTAGGGCTCCAAGTAGGAGCTCAGGTCACTTTTCAAGCAAAGGTGAGTAAGAATCGTATGGGTATTAATGAACGATTGAAGGTTAGCTTTGAAATGAATAAGAATGGTGATAATTTTACGCCACCCCAATTCGAAGGCTTTCGTGTAGTTGGAGGCCCCAACCAATCGACAAGTAATAGTTGGATCAATGGAAAGCGATCTTTTTCAAGATCATTTACCTACTTTCTTAATCCTACTAGAAAAGGGAAACTCAGCATTGGACAAGCAACCGTTAAAATTGACGGAGCGATTTATAAAACATCTCCCGTCTCGGTTGAAGTTACCGAGGCTGTAAAAACTCCAAATCAAACTGGTAATGCAGATTATATTGCAGATCAAAATGTGCATTTGGTTGCTGAAGTCTCAAATGGAAAACCCTATTTAAATGAGGCCTTTACCGTAGTTTACAAATTATATTACACTTCCGAAATTGGGATATCCAACGTCAATGAAGTTGAAAGTCCAGGTTATGCTGATTTTTGGAGTCATTTGATTCCTATCAAGAAATTGGAGATGAAACAAGGGACATACAAAGGAGCAACGTATAACTATGTTACTTGGAGAAAAGCGGTCCTTTATCCACAAAAAACAGGGGAGTTAATTTTGGAACCTTTGACCCTTAATGTTACGGTCCAAGTGCCTTCTAACCGACGAGACATCTGGGGTAATATAATCAATAGACAAGTTCCAAAAGTAATCACAGCTGGAAAGCGTACCATAAAAGTAAAGCCACTTCCACTAGAGGGGAAACCTGTCGGTTTTACAGGGGCGGTAGGAAATTTTGATTTGAATTTTAGTTTAAATAAGGATGTATTGAAAGCGTCTGAATCTTTTCAAGGAACGATAAAAGTTTCTGGGAGAGGAAATTTAAAACTATTCAATCTGCCAAAAATTAATGTTCCCGCAGCACTTGAAGTTTATGAACCGGAACACACAGAAAACATAAAAACAAACCTACTAGGAATGCAAGGTAGTATTCAAGACACTTATACTATTGTTCCAGAATTTCAAGGAAACTATCCAATACCGGGCGTGTCGTTTTCGTATTTTGATCCCAATAAGAATCGCTATGTTACTCTTAATTCAGAGGAGCAAATGGTTAATGTAAATGAGGGCCCCGTTGCTGGAACTTCTTCTAAGGGGCAGGCAGTTTCTAATCTCTTACGACCAAAATTAAATGAAGATCAATTTAATTTCATCGCTCTAGAGACTCAATTGATACCCATTAAATCAACAGATTCTTTCTTTGGTGGACGTATGTTTTATTTGATGCTGTTTTTACCATTTGTATTGCTACTCTTGATTTCAATTTGGTTGAAAACCCAAATTGGACGTACGAATGATCCAATGACCCTGAGACAAAAAGCGGCGAATCGATTAGCTAAGAAATATTTGAGTTCTGCAAAGAAAGCCTTAGGAGAAAAAGAAGTATTTTACAATGCACTCGAACGGGCGTTGCACAATTATTTAAAAGCGAAACTTCATATCGTAACTGCAGAATTTAGCAAAGCTAGAATTTCAAGTTTATTACAAGATAAGGAAGTGAGCTCAATCGTAATTAAAGATTTTGTTAGGCTACTCGAAGATTGTGAAGCTGCCCGATATGCGCCAGCAACTTCAGTTCGTATGCAAGAAGATTTTGATCGAGCTTCTGGATTAATTTCAAAAATGGATAAACAATTATGAAGCAGATAAATTCTTTTATTGCATTTCTCTTTTTGAGTACAACAATGATGGCTCAAACACCAGACGCTCTTTTTGATCAAGGTAACAAAGCGTATAACCTCGGTGCTTATCAAGAAGCCATATCAAGTTATGAACTTGTTTTAAAAGCTGAGGTTCACAGTTCAGAATTGTATTTTAATTTAGCCAATGCTTATTATCGTTTGGGTGAAGTAGGGGAAAGTGTTTTTTATTTTGAAAAAGCAAAATTGTTAGATCCAGAGAATAAAGAAATTTTAACCAATTTACTGTTTGCCCAGAACATGTCGCTCGATGCGATTGAAGTCCTTCCTAAAAGCTTTTTTGATCAAGTAATAGAAACAATAACTTCTGGATTTTCAATTGCAAATTGGGCTCTAATACTAATTGGAATAGCGTGGCTTTTGTCGTTTCTATTCGTGTTGTATTTATTCAACTCGAATACCGTTTGGAAACGCCTCTATTTTTCTGTTTTCTGGCTCGTCACGGCCATCTTTCTTGCATTATTCACGCTTACTTACACTAAGGATAAGCAACTACAGGTTGAGCGTTCAGGAATTATTTTTGAGGCACAAATTAATATATGGGGAGAGCCGAATGAACGTTCTGAAGTTTTGTTTGAGCTACACGAAGGAACCAAAGTTTCGGTCACAGATTCACTTGAGTCTTGGAGAAAAATTAAAATTGCCAACGGATCTGAAGGATGGGTAACCGCTTCTTCTTTGAGGATGTTAAACTAAATCTTCGGGCAGTAAATCTTTTTTATCTAGCAACCATTCCAAAACAATACTACCTATTGATTTTACGGGTTCGTAGAATTGTGATTCTTCAATTACATCATCTTCCATAAAGGTGAATAGGAATTCAAACTGATCCATAATTAAGATTACAGCACTGAGGATTAAAACAAATTTCAGCCCGCCAAAAATCGCCCCTAGAATACGATTAAGCCCGCCTAAGGCTGCTATTTTTAAAACACGCGTCAAGAACTTTGCTAAGAGGTTAACTCCAATTATAATCGCTATAAAGGTTAGTATGAATAAAATTCCAGAAGGAGGGATGCGGTCAGCTTCGAAAAAACTTTCTAGGAGTGTTCCAACCGTAGATGAAAATAATAAGGCACCAATGAGCCCTAGAATTAATGCAATTAGAGATGCAGCTTCGATGATGAAGCCTTTTGAGAATCCTTTTACTGCTCCAAAAAGAACCAAGCCAACAATTGCTATATCAATATAATTCATAGAACGAATATAAAGATTTTTTGTTCTATCTGCTCCCTCTTTTTAGGAATGCCATATCTTTGTCAAATGCAAAAAGCGTCTGTGCGGAACGAAGAGTTGAAAGAACAGTGGGAAACATTGGTTTCAGTACTGACGCAACGTTTTTCTGAAACAGAATCGATAGACATAGAGGGGATTTTGTATTTGGTAGGTCTTCAGGAATTAGGACAAGTTCACAAGCGTTTTAAGAAAGATGATAATGTAGACATCATCCACATCGGAATCTGTTCGGTTTTGGAGCCTTTCGGCTATTATGCTTTTGATTATTTTGACGACGAACGTTGGCCACATTTTAAACTGATAGAGGAACTTCCACCGCTAAAACCAGGTGAACAAAGTATCTTGATGAAAGAAGCAGTAGTGCATTACTTCATTCAAAAAGGATTAATTCAATAGTATAACACGTATTTTATAGCATGATTGAAACGGTTAAAGAACATCTTCAAAAAGTAGCTCAATTCGAAGCTACGGATCAAGAAACAATAGAACAATTTAGAATTTCTTATGCAGGAAAAAAAGGGATTCTAAATGACCTGTTTGCTGCATTTAGAGCTGTACCTAATGAAGAAAAAAAAGAATTCGGTCAGGTTTTAAATCAATTGAAAGCTGCGGTTTCCGAAAAAATTGAAACACTAAAAGCTACTCAGAGTTCAGCAACTGCGACTGGAGTTTACGGTGATTTGTCTCGCCCAGCTTTTCCTACGGCTTTAGGGAGCCAGCATCCTTTAACGGTTGTTCGAAACCGTATTGTAGATATATTTTCTCAAATCGGTTTTAATATTTCAGAAGGTCCAGAAATCGAAGACGACTGGCATAATTTTACTGCATTGAACTTACCAGAATATCATCCTGCCCGCGATATGCAGGATACTTTTTTTATTCAAACCGATCCTGATATTTTGTTACGCACACATACGTCGTCTGTACAAGTGCGCTATATGGAAAACAATAAACCCCCTATTCGTACAATTTCTCCTGGACGTGTTTTTAGAAACGAAGCTATTTCTGCTCGAGCGCACTGTATTTTCCATCAAGTAGAAGGGTTGTATATTGATAAAAACGTTTCTTTTGCTGATTTGAAGCAAACGCTCAGTTACTTTACTCAAGCCTTATTTGGTAAGTCGAAGATTCGTTTGCGACCGTCCTATTTTCCTTTTACAGAACCTAGTGCCGAAGTAGACATTTATTGGGGACTTGAAACAGAAGTTGATTATCGAATCACCAAAGGTACCGGTTGGTTAGAGATTATGGGCTGTGGAATGATCGATCCTAATGTATTGAAAAATTGTGGGATTGACCCAGATGAATATTCTGGCTATGCATTTGGAATGGGAATAGAACGTATTGCGATGCTATTGTACCAAGTGAGCGATATTCGTATGTTCTTTGAAAACGATATGCGTTTTCTTCAACAATTCAAACCGACTCTCTAGTCGAGTTTTTTCGTTAATTTTTCGAATATCTTTTCTGGTCTTTTCCCCTCGTAGAGAATAAGATATACCGCTTCAATAATAGGTGTTTGAGTTCTGTATTGTGAATTGATATAGTGTGCCGATTTAGTTGCGTAATAACCTTCCGCAATCATATTCATCTCCATTTGAGCAGCATTAACCGTATACCCTTTTCCAATCATGTTTCCAAAAGTTCTGTTGCGACTGAATACGGAATATCCAGTAACCAACAAATCTCCTAGATAGGCCGAGTTGTTGATGTTTCGTTTCATTTTATGCACGTCTTTAATAAAACGCTTTGTCTCTCGAATTGCATTACTCATCAATACACTCTGGAAATTATCGCCATAACCGAGACCGTGTGCTATTCCAGCAGCAATTGCATAGATGTTTTTAAGCATAGCCGCATATTCGGTACCGATGATGTCATCTGAAATTTTTACACGTATGTATTTAGTCTTAAGCATCGATGCAATAGACTTTGCATAGGTCTGATTCTGACATGCGATTGTTAAATAAGAAAGTTTCTCCATAGCCACTTCTTCAGCATGACAAGGGCCACAGATTACTCCAATCCGATCGAGAGGTACTCCATAATCTTCATGGAAATGATTCCCAGGAATTTTCATATTCTCTGGAATGACTCCTTTAACCGCAGATATGATTATTTTATCGTTCAATGGGATATGGAGTTTTGCAAACTCATTCATAATAAAAGCAGACGGAATGGCTACGATAATGATATCGGCTTGCTCAACAACTGTGTTGATATCGATACTGATTTTAAGACGTTTTGTCTTGAGTCTAGTTGAAGTTAAATAACTTGGATTGTGGTTGTGTTTTTCAATGAAATCTTTGTTTTTCTCACTTCGAATGTACCAACCAACATTGCGTTTATTCTCTGTAAGAATCTTAATTAAAGCTGTAGCCCAGCTACCCCCACCAAGAACAGCAATTTTGAGTTTATTCTTCAGCAGTATGTGTTTGAATTCTGGCTTTTTGCTAGTAATCATAGATTCAGGACGATACAGGGGTTAGTTTTTTTTATATCCAAGTACTCCAAGGAATTCTAGAAAGAAGTAAAAGGAGGCCTATGGTGTAAAAAATACCAATACGAGAAAACTTCTTTGCATCCAATGATTGACGTTTATGCATGGACCATCCCATGGTTATCAGAACAAGTGCGATAAGGTTTACGATCGGATGTTCAACAAGGTATAAACGTGCTTGACTGTCTTTCATCACGCCCATGCCTAATTCACTCCATTTCCCAAACCATGGAGAAACAAAGTATAGAATTAAACCAATTAAGAATTGAATATGGGAGGAAATGAGTACAAATAGCGAACGTCTAAAATCCGTTGAATTAAATGTTTTCTTTCTGGCGATTCCCACAAAAGCATTTGCAATTGCTAAAACTAAAAGAATGAGAACAATAAAGGCCCAATAGGAATGTGCTGTTTTTATAAAAGTATACATGCTGTTTTTTTATTAAGTAAAGATAATGAAACTAAAGTTTAGAAATCGAATTTAATGCCTTGCGCTAAGGGTAAATCATCAGAATAATTAATGGTATTCGTTTGTCTTCTCATATACACTTTCCATGCATCCGATCCACTTTCTCTTCCACCACCTGTATCTTTTTCTCCTCCAAAGGCGCCGCCAATTTCAGCTCCTGAGGTACCAATATTAACGTTTGCGATTCCGCAGTCACTTCCCCAATGAGCCAAAAATGCTTCTGCTTCTTGTAAATTTTGTGTCATGATTGCAGACGACAGGCCTTGGTTTACATCGTTTTGAATATCAATTGCATTTTCAACTGTGCCTGAATATTTCATAAGATATAAAATAGGCGCAAAGGTTTCTTGTTGAGCCATCTCGCTATCAATCGATACTTTTGCAATAGCAGGTTTCACATAACATCCACTTTCATATCCTTTTCCAGTGAGTGTTCCACCTTCAACAACCCATTCTCCTCCTTCTAAGCTAATGTTTTTTAGTGCGGTTTCATATTGAGATACGGCATCTTGATCGATTAGCGGGCCAACATGGTTTTCAGCATTCAGCGGATTTCCAATGCGTAATTGCTTATACGCATTTGTAAGTTTTTCTTCAACTTGTGCAAAGATTGACTCATGCACGATAAGCCTTCTTGTTGAAGTACAACGTTGCCCTGCTGTTCCTACTGCTCCAAAAACAGTAGCCAGTAGGGTAGTTTTAAGGTCTGCATTTGGGCTGATGATTAGTGCATTGTTTCCGCCTAATTCCAATAATGATTTTCCAAGTCGAGCACCAACTTTCTGTGCTACTTTTTTACCCATTGCAGTAGACCCTGTAGCTGAGAGCAAAGGAATTCTTCTGTCTTCACTGAGCCATTGACCAACTTCAGCACCTCCATTTAGTAAACACGAAATACCTTCGGGTAACTTATTTTCTTTTAAAATCGTTCCAATTATTTTTTGACATGCTATTGAACATAGCGGTGTTTTTTCGCTGGGTTTCCAAACGGCAACATCTCCACAAATCCAAGCCAGGGCAGTATTCCATGCCCAAACTGCTACTGGGAAATTAAAGGCAGATATAACTCCCACAATCCCTAAAGGATGATATTGTTCATACATTCTATGGTTTGGACGTTCAGAATGCATGGTAGTTCCTTGCAGTTGTCTTGAAAGACCTACTGCAAAGTCACAGATGTCGATCATTTCTTGAACTTCTCCCAAGCCTTCTTGTAGAGATTTACCCATTTCCCATGAAACCAGCTGTCCCAAAAGTTCTTTTTTATCTCGCAAAGCATTCCCGAACTGACGCACCATATCACCGCGAATAGGAGCTGGAATTTTTCTAAAACTTATGAAAGCCTCTTCCGCAGTTTGTAAAACTTTTTCATAGTCTTCAAAGGTAGCCGCACGAACAATTCCTAAATTAGAACCATCTACAGGAGATTCGGCAGTAATTTCATCTCCATTTGCAAACCAATTTGAACCAGTTGAACAGCCAAGCTGACTTTCTGTAATATCTAATTTTTTTAAAAGCGTTTCAATGTTCTCAGACATGAACTTAGTGTTTTAATATTATTTTCTAAATGTAAAACTTATTCTAAAATCAACACCAATAATGTTTATAATAAAAGGATTTTCTATATTAGTTGAATTATATTAATATGAAAACCAGTCTATGAAACATGTTTTAAGCATCCTAGTACTTCTATTTGTTATTGGTTGTGCACCAGTGAAAGAAAATCAAGAACCCACTTTTGGAATTGTCATTCATGGTGGTGCAGGTACAATTCTTAAAGAAAATATGTCTGCTGAAATGGAGCAAGCCTACCGAGAAAAACTAGCTGAAGCAGTTGCAACTGGGCATGCAATCCTTAAAGCGGGAGGTACAAGCCAAGATGCTGTTGAGCAAACTATTCATGTGATGGAAAATTCTCCTCTTTTTAATTCTGGGAAAGGAGCTGTTCTTACTGCAGACGAGTCCATCGCACTCGATGCTTCTTTTATGAACGGAAAAACACTTGATGCAGGTGCAATAGCTGGCGTAAAGCATATTAAAAACCCTATTAGTGCAGCAATCATGGTTATGAATAATTCACCTCACGTAATGCTTGCAGGAGCTGGAGCTGATCAATTTGCAGTTGAACAAGGTCTCGATACAGTGCCTGAATCCTATTTTATAACCGAAAGACGCTTTGATGCACTGAAGCGAGTACAAGAAAAAGAAGCCAATCAAAAACTCAGTTTAAATGCGCTTGAGGAACAATATTTTAAAAACCAACGCATTGGAACTGTAGGCTGTGTAGCATTGGATCTGCAGGGTAATCTAGCAGCTGGTACATCTACTGGTGGAATGACCAATAAAAAATGGGATCGAATTGGAGATGCTCCAATTATTGGTGCAGGAACTTATGCGAATAATGCAAGCTGTGGTGTTTCTGCAACAGGTTGGGGTGAGTTTTTTATTCGTTCTGTGGTTGCTCATGATATTGCAGCATTGGTTGAGTATAAAAATCTAAGTATTCAAGAAGCCTCCAAAATTGTAATCCAAAAGGTTGAAGATTTAGGTGGAGATGGTGGAGTAGTTGTCCTTGATACTCATGGAAATGTAGCAATGGAATTCAATACACCCGGAATGTACAGAGCCCATATGAACGCTTTAGGTGAGTTGAATGTGAAAATTTACAAAACGGAATAAAATTAAATTTCTTTATGTGCTGTAATTTTCATTTTGAAACTTTACGATAACATTTTAGGATATGAGGACACAGTTCAGGAAATATATAATTTGGAAAAAGTCAGTCTGGTTTTTATGGAGTTTAAAAGTGTAAGACAAAAATTAAAAATAAGCATAAGTTATTGAAAATTAATTATTTGTATTATTTTGTAAAAAAGAACCAAACATTAAGTAGTTCAGTCTAAATAATTAATGCTTGGTCCGTTTCTTGTGATGTTGAAATCTGTTTAGTTGAGAGAGTATATTTTATGTAATTTTAATAAACATATTTTTTTGCGTAAATCTTCCAGAAGGTTATCGTGTTATTTGCTTTAAATAAACCCCCCAACATAAGTTAAATGAACAAGGTTGAATCATCAGATGCGTTTGAATCTTTAAAAACGAACATCGGTAGTGAATTAAAGAAACTGAGGGTAAATGCAGGTTACAAAAGTTATGAAGTTTTTGCATGGGACAATAAAATCAGTCGCATTCAATATTGGAAGATGGAGAAGGGTACTAACTGCACATTAAAAAGTTTAAAAAGAGTTCTAGATATCCACGATATACGGATGGATGCTTTTTTCAATTCTTTATTTTGAATTGGATAAGTAGGAATTATAATATTTTTCATCTCCAGTAACTTCTTTGCCCACCCAATTAGGTTTTTCAAAAATATCTTCAGTAGAGTTCAATTCTACTTCTACTAGGACCAGTCCACTATGCGTTCCCTCGAACTCATCAACTTCAAATAGTACTCCTTTGTAAGTCACTTCATATCTTATTTTCTCTATGATAGTGGGTAAACAAAGTGTAATTAATTCTTTTGCTTCGTTTAATGGAATTTCTTTTTCCCATTCAAAACGACTTAAACCATCTTCAGATGACATACCTTTAATCGTTAAAAAGCTTTGATTTTCTCTTATTCGCACACGAACGGTTCGTTTAGGGTCTTTTGTCAAATAACCCTGAACGATTTTTGTTTTCCGATGCGCTTCTTTTTTGTAATCACTTGCTTTAACTAAGAATTTTCGTTCTATTTCAATCATTTAAATCATCGTTTTATTACCATTAAAGATATGTAATTTAGCATATGGATCAAGAAAACCTCATTCGAAAGATTATTCATGTTGATATGGATGCTTTTTATGCATCAGTTGAGCAACTAGATAATCCTGAGCTACGCAATAAGCCTATTGCTGTTGGTGGAGGTGGCGATCGAGGTGTAGTTGCTGCAGCAAGTTATGAAGCTCGGAAATTTGGAGTTAGGAGCGCAATGAGTGGAGTAGTGGCAAAGCGAAATTGTCCTCATCTTATTTTTGTTAAGCCTAGATTTGATCGGTATAAAGAGATCTCTGCTCAAATTCGGACTATTTTTTTCGATTATACTGATTTGGTTGAGCCACTTTCTTTAGATGAGGCGTACTTGGATGTTACTCAAAATAAAAAAAATGCTTTTTCTGCCAGTGTTTTGGCAACTGAAATTCGTGAACGTATTTTGGAGTCTACGGGTTTAAATGCTTCTGCTGGAATTTCTATAAATAAGTTTGTAGCTAAGATCGCTAGTGACCACAACAAACCAAATGGACAAAAGACAGTACCACCAGAAGAAGTGCTTTCTTTTTTAGAGTCGCTGGAAATCCGAAAGTTTCACGGTGTTGGTAAAGTTACAGCCAAGCGGATGTATCATTTAGGGATTTTTACTGGAGCAGATTTAAAAGACAAGACAGAAGCCTTCTTAACCGAGCACTTTGGTAAATCGGGACGTTACTACTTTAATGCAATTCGAGGAATACATAACAGTCCAGTTGTTCCTACGCGTTCTCCAAAATCAATTGGTGCAGAGCGTACCTTTCATGAAAACCTAACCAGTGAAATTTATCTTTCAGATAAAATTAAAACCATAGCAGAAGAGTTGGATAAGCGAATACAACGTTATCAACTTTCAGGAAAGACAATTACTCTTAAAATTAAGTATTCTGATTTTGTACAACAAACAAGAAGTAAGACTTTACTTTTTTTTATTTCAGATAAAAGCATGATTGTTGAGCATGCAATGCAGCTTTTATATCAAGAAAAACTCCAAAACTCCGTTCGCCTTTTGGGAATCACGATTTCAAATCTCAACACGTCGGATAAGAAAAACCCTGAACTCCCAAAAGAAAAAATAGAGGTACAGTTAAGTTTACCTTTTTAAATCAGAGAAACACGAAGCGTGTTAACCATTCCTTTGTCTATAATAGGCATAGCTGCAAGATTGATTAGCATATCGCCTTTCTTGACAAAGCCTTCTGACTCAACGATTTTATTAACTTCTTCTACTGTATTATCGGTGCTTTCAAAGCGATCGTAATAAAATGCTTTTACACCCCAAAGTAAATTGAGCTGCGAAAGAATGCGTTTGTTTGAAGTGAAAACCAAGACGGCAGCCGATGGCCTCCAAGCAGAAATTTGAAAAGCAGTGTAACCGCTATTCGTTAGAGTACAAATCGCTTTAGCATTAATTTCATTTGCCATAAGTGCGGCATGATAGCACACAGATTTTGTTATGAATCGAGGAGTACGAATATTCGGCGGTGTTTGCGGAACATCGATTAAAGAAGAATTTTCAACGCTTTTGAGAATCGAAGTCATTGTTTCAATTACCTGAACCGGGTAGTCACCTACAGACGTTTCTCCAGAGAGCATAACAGCATCAGCTCCATCCATAACCGAGTTTGCAACATCGTTTACTTCAGCTCGTGTAGGCGTTAAACTGTCGATCATTGTCTCCATCATTTGTGTAGCAATGATTACTGGGATACGTGCTTTTTTAGCTTTAAGCACCAAGTTCTTTTGAATTAAAGGAACTTCAGCAGCAGGAACTTCTACACCAAGATCTCCACGAGCTACCATAAGACCATCACAATAAGCAATGATTTTGTCTATGTTTTCGATAGCCTCCGGTTTTTCTATTTTAGCGATGATTGGAATTTTATAATCCGAATGCTTTTTAATAAGATCTTGAAGTTCAATTAAATCTTCACTGTTTCGAACGAACGAAAGTGCAATCCAATCGACTTGTTGCTCAATTGCAAAAATAGCATCTTCAATGTCTTTTTCGGTTAAAGCAGGAAGAGATACATTTGTATTGGGAAGGTTTACTCCTTTTTTAGATTTGAATGGCCCACCTTGAATTACTTTAGCAGTAACAATTTCTTTTCTGTCTGTAGAAATAACTTCAAAAATCAATTTCCCATCATCTAACAGAACGCGTTCCCCAGGATTTACATCCAAAGGAAAACGTTGATATGTCATATAAGCAGATTTAGCGTTTCCTTCGAAAGGAGCAGCAGTATTGAATTCAACTAGATCTCCAGGACGAACTACGGCACCTTCTTCTATGACACCTACTCTTAGTTTTGGACCTTGTAAATCACCTAGTATAGAGATATGAAGTTTTAATTCGTCACTTAGTTTTCTTATGATTTTGATTCGAACTGCAACATCATCATGATCTGCATGCGAAAAATTTATTCTAAAAACATTCGTTCCAGCGAGCATCATTTTTCTGATAACTTCTTCGCTTTCCGATGCTGGTCCTAGAGTTGCAACTATTTTTGTTTTTTTAAGTAATGGCATTAGTCAAAGATTATGTTTTTGGTTGATTTTATGGCTTTTTCAGCAATGCTATAAGCAATCTGCACCTCTGGAAGCTCTTGAATTTTCTTTACAAATAAACTGTTTGTGGTGTCTTCTGGTTTTTTAATAAAATAATTTACCTGTTTGAATTCAGGTAAAACATACTGTTCGATGAAGTAATCTTCCTCAAACAGCAAATTGGCTTGTTGACTTGAACTTTTTTCATCCACATACTTATTAGGAAATAAATGCCAATAGGTTTCTTCATCCCAACTGTTTTTCCATATCAATCCGTTTACATTTCTTTTCAAGTGGGAAGAATAAAGATCATGATCCCTTTTGAATTGAGTTGCACAACTTTGATTGATGAAATACGCCAATTGAAAATCTTCTATCGAAGTATGAATGGCAATTAATGAAAAAGATTCTTCTTCTACTGATTTTCCGAGATGATGTTTCTTGTAGTTCATTAACATGTAAAGATAGTCATTTCCTGAAAATCCCATGAAAATACATGTTAATAGAAGGTTAAACTGTAATAAAAACGTTATCGTTTTTGCTTAAAGCTTTAAAATTCGAGCTGCCTTTTTTGCTGCTCTTTCTTCAGACTTTTTCTTTGAGATATCACGCGATTTAGTCAACACTTTATCATTGTGTACTATTTTGCAGTAAAAGTTGATGTCAGGATCCATCCCACTGTCAGCTTCTGTTTGGAAAACTAGCTTCTCTTTGTTTTTTTGACTCCATTCGATCAGTAAACTTTTGTAAGAAACAACTTCGTTTTCAAGAGTATTCAACTCAATATAGGGTTTAAAAAAAATAACATCTAGAATTTTCTTACACTTTTCATAACCTTTATCTACGAATATTGCACCGATAAGCGCTTCGAGTATGTTACCGTAAATGTCATCTCCAAAACCATCTTTCTTTCCGGTGCAAACCAAAAGATCCAAAAGATCCATTTCTTTCCCAATGAAATTAAGTTTGTCCCTACTGACAATTTTCGATTTCATACGAGTTAATTTTCCTTCGTCGGCACTGGGTAATTCTTCGAATAAGTAGCGCGCAACGATGGTGCTTAAGATAGAATCTCCTAAATACTCTAAGCGTTCAAAGTTTAAAGGAAGACCCTTTGTGTCCTTGATGTTCATAGAGCGATGTGTAAACGCAGCTCTATAAACAGCTTTATTACTGGGTGTATAACCCAATATTTTTTTTAGCCTTACAAAGAGAAGATGGTCTACAGGTTTTTTAGACCAGATTTTTGGAACGAATTTCACATTCCAAATTAAGAAATTTCTTTGAATATCACACAAGCATTGTGTCCTCCAAACCCAAAAGTATTCGATAAAGCAACCTTTACCTCTCTTTCTTGAGCTTTTCCGAAAGTGAAATTGATCTTAGGATCTATTTCTTCATCAGCAGTCTCATGGTTGATGGTTGGTGGTACAATATTTTTTTGAATACTCATAATGGAGGCTATGGCTTCAATCGCCCCAGCTGCCCCGAGTAAGTGACCCGTCATGGATTTAGTTGAATTGATATTCATGGAATATAAATGCTCTCCAAAAACTTTTTTGATTGCTTTTGACTCTGCAATATCCCCTAGTCCAGTTGATGTTCCGTGCATGTTGATTACATCAACATCTTCAGGTTTTAGGTTTGCGTCTCGTAAACAGTTTTTCATTACATTAATGGCTCCAATTCCCTCCGGATGTGGTGCTGTCATGTGATGAGCATCTGCCGAAAGACCACCACCAACTAGTTCTGCATAAATTTTAGCACCTCGAGCTTTGGCGTGTTCATATTCTTCAAGAATAAGAGAACCAGCGCCTTCTCCAAGTACAAAACCATCTCGATTCTTATCGAAAGGACGAGAAGCAGTTTGTGGATCATCGTTACGAGTAGACAGTGCATGCATGGCATTGAAGCCACCAATTCCGGCATAGGTAACGCCAGCCTCTGAGCCACCTGCAACAATAATATCAGCATGGTTTAGTCGGATGTAGTTTAACGCATCAATAAGTGCATTTGCTGAAGAAGCACATGCAGATACTGTTGCAAAGTTAGGTCCTCTAAACCCGTATTTAATAGAAATTAATCCCGGAGCTATGTCCGCAATCATTTTTGGAATAAAAAACGGATTGAATCGTGGTTTTTTATCGTTTTCAGCAAAGTTCAAAACCTCATTTTGAAAGGTTTCTAGTCCACCAATCCCAGCGCCCCAAATGACACCAATACGATCTTTGTCGAGGGTTTCTAGGGGTAAAGCAGCATCTTCAATTGCTTCTTGCGTTGCCACAAGTGCATATTGGGTAAACCGATCCTGTTTTCTCGCTTCTTTGCGATCCATGAAGTCAAGAACATTGAAATTCTTTAATTCACAGGCGAATTTAGTTTTAAATTCTGCAGGGTCGAAATAGGTGATCGGGGCTGCACCGCTTTTACCAGAAACAAGACCTTCCCAAAATTCAGGAAGGGTGTTTCCAATAGGTGTTAATGCCCCCAGTCCGGTAACTACTACTCGTCTTGGAGTCATAAATCTTAGTTTTAGCTTGCTTGTTCGATGTATTGAATAGCTTGACCAACAGTAGCGATGTTTTCTGCTTGATCATCTGGAATTTGGATATCAAATTCCTTTTCAAATTCCATAATTAACTCGACAGTATCTAAAGAATCTGCGCCTAAATCATTTGTAAAGCTTGCTTCAGTAACTACTTCGTTTTCGTCAACGCCTAATTTGTCTACAATTATAGCTTTAACTCTTGATGAAATGTCTGACATAATAAAATGGTTTTAATTTTGTTTCAAGGGCAAAAATAAAAAACTTTATAGGATAACATCACTTAACTCTAGTAAATTGATTTTTTTTTAACTCTTTTTTTCAGGAAGCGGTCTAATTCCTTTTATGATTAGGGGATTATCCGTTATTTTGTTTTTTTAAAATCATGTCAAAAAAAATTGTAATTCTAGCTTCCGGAAATGGTTCAAACGCAGAAGCGATCATGCGTCACTTCGATTCTTCTACCAAAATAGAAGTTTCGAGTATCATTTCTAATAACCGTCAAGCAGGTGTTTTTGACCGTGCAAAACGGTTTCGTGTTCCTTGCTTGTGGATGGATAAGAATTCTTTTGAATCCGATGTGGTTTTGGATTTTTTGTTAACAGAACAGCCCGATTTGATCGTTTTAGCTGGTTTTTTATGGAAAATTCCTGCCTCACTTGTTCAAACGTTCCCAAATAAAATCATAAACATACATCCTGCGTTACTTCCAAAATACGGAGGTAAGGGAATGTATGGCGCACATGTTCATCGAGCTGTAAAAGAGTCTGGTGATACTCATACTGGAATTACAATTCATTATGTAAACGAGCATTACGATGAAGGTGGCGTTATTTTTCAAGCCCAGGTTGAAGTTGTACCAGCGGACACTGCAGATACGATCGCCCAAAAAGTACATCAATTAGAACACAAACACTTTCCTGTAATTATCGAGCAACTCTTAACCCAATAGATAGTATGGCCCCAGCTCAAATACATATTTACACGGATGGGTCGGCATTGGGTAATCCGGGTCCTGGTGGCTATGGCATCATCATCGAGTTGGTAGGGAAGCAATATTTCAAAGAATATGCCCAAGGCTTTGCTCATACAACAAATAACCGCATGGAACTTTTGGCTGTGATTGTAGGCTTGGAGACCCTTAAGAAACAACCGATGGATGTAGTTGTTTTTTCCGATTCTAAATATGTGATTGATTCTGTTGAAAAAAAATGGGTGTTTGGATGGAAGGCAAAAAATTTTAAAGGCAAGAAAAACCCAGACTTATGGAAACGGTTCTTAACAATATACGCACTTCACAATGTTCGCTTTCAATGGGTGAAAGGGCATAACGATCACCCTCAAAACGAGCGCTGCGATCGACTTGCTGTAAATGCGGCTAAGACTGGCAGTAAAGAAAAAGATGTTTTCTTTGAAAAAGAATCTAAGAAATAGCACTAAAATCTTTTTTGCACTAGAGAAGCCCAAAAGAAGTTTTATCTTTGGATCATGAAGAACAAATTACTTGTTGTAGGGACCATGGCCTACGATGCAATCGAGACTCCTTTTGACAAGGTTGATCGAATTCTAGGAGGAGCTGCAACCTATATTGCTCTTGCAAGTTCAAAGTTTGATATTGATTGCGGTTTAGTATCGGTTATCGGTGATGACTTTGAAGACAGTGACCTTAAGATTTTACAAGATTTAGAGGTTAATACCTCAGGAGTAGAACAAGTAGCAGGTGGAAAATCATTCTTTTGGAGTGGTCGGTATCACGACAATATGAACAGTCGAACTACACTCGATACACAATTAAATGTTCTTGAAAATTTCACTCCAAATGTCCCCAACAACTACCGCGATGTGGAAGTAATGATGATTGGAAATTTACATCCTGGAGTTCAGCTTACTGCTCTGAACCAGATGAGTGGTACATCTAAGTTTGTAGTTCTAGACACCATGAATTTTTGGATGGACCATTTTTTGGAAACGCTGAATGAAGTAATTGCCAAAGTAGATTTGATTACTATAAACGACGAGGAAGCTCGACAACTCTCCGGAGAACATTCTCTTGTAAAAGCAGCAGAAAAGATCCATGCTATGGGTCCTAAGTATGTGATAATTAAAAAAGGAGAACATGGGGCTATGCTTTTCGGAGAAGGAAAAACATTCATTGCTCCTGCATTCCCAATTGAACAAGTTGTAGATCCTACCGGTGCAGGCGATAGTTTTGCCGGTGGTATTTCTGGAATTCTTTCTAATGCAGATGAAATAGATTTCGAAACCTTGAAAATGGGAATAATTTACGGTTCGGTTTTGGCTTCTTTTACTGTCGAACAATTCGGAGTAAAAGCACTATTAGACGTAACTTCTGAATCTATTAACGACCGAATCGAACAATTCAGAATTTTGACTAGTTTTGAGTGGAATGAAAAACAAAAAAACATATGAGTGATGCTATCAAACACGAGTGCGGAATAGCCTTATTACGTCTCAAAAAACCATTGTCTTATTATCAAGAAAAGTACGGTACAGCTTTGTTTGGTATCAACAAGATGTATTTGATGATGGAAAAGCAGCACAATCGTGGTCAAGATGGTGCAGGGTTTGCGAGTATTAAATTCGATATGGAACCGGGGGAACGATACATCAGCCGTGTTCGTTCTTGTGAGAAGCAACCCATTCAAGATATTTTTAATCAGATCAGTTCGCGTATTCAAAATAAAATTGACGAGAACCCGGAGATTGAAAACGATACTGACCTATTGAAACAACACGCACCCTATTTGGGAGAATTGATGTTAGGACATGTTCGGTACGGAACTTTTGGTAACAATGGTATCGAAAGTGTTCATCCATTTCTAAGACAGAATAATTGGATGCACAGAAACTTAATCGTTGCTGGAAATTTCAATATGACCAATGTAAACGAACTTTTCGATAACCTTATTTCGTTAGGACAACACCCTAAAGAACGAGCAGATACCATTACAGTAATGGAGAAAATCGGACATTTTTTAGATGATGCGGTTGCAAAAATTTATAAGAAATTAAAAAAAGAGGGGTACAATAAGTTTCAAGCTTCACCTTTAATAGCAGAACGTTTGAATATTGCAAAATTCTTACGTAAAGCTGCTAAAAATTGGGATGGAGGCTATGCAATGGCTGGAATGCTTGGGCATGGTGATGCTTTTGTTTTAAGAGACCCTGCAGGCATACGCCCCGCTTTCTTTTACGAAGATGATGAGTTCGTAGTAGTTGCTTCAGAGCGACCTGTGATTCAAACAGTATTTAATGTGCCTTTGGAAGAAATCAAAGAATTAACCCCTGGTAGCGCAATTATCGTCAAAAAGTCTGGAGAAACTTCCATTCAAGAGGTTTTGGAGCCCTTGGAGAAACGAGCGTGTTCTTTTGAGCGTATCTATTTTTCTAGAGGGAGTGATGCTTCTATTTATAAAGAAAGAAAAGAATTAGGGAAATTACTTTTTCCTAAGATTTTAGAGGACATCAATCACGATATCGAGAATACGGTGTTTTCCTATATACCCAATACAGCAGAAACTTCCTTTTATGGCTTAATAGGTGAAGCACAAAATCATTTAAAAAGTCAAATATCCAAAGAGATTGACAAAACACCTATCGATCGCGATCGTATAATGGAGTTGTTGAAGTTGAATCCTAGGATAGAAAAAATCGCAATAAAAGATGCGAAACTTAGAACATTCATTACTTCTGATTCTAGTAGAGACGATTTGGTAGCACATATTTATGACATAACCTATGGTATCGTAAAACCAACCGACAACTTGGTTATTATTGATGACAGTATTGTTAGGGGAACAACACTTAAACAAAGCATTTTGACAATGCTTGACCGACTTGAACCCAAAAAGATAATTGTGGTTTCTAGCGCCCCTCAAATTCGTTATCCAGATTGCTATGGAATTGATATGGCAAAATTGGAAGACTTCATAGCCTTCCAAGCTGCTCTAGCACTCCACGAGGATCGTGGGACTTTGAAACAAACGCTTAATGCAATCTATGAAAACTGTATCGCTTCCAAAGAGGCATACGGAGAAGAGGTGTCGAACCATGTTCGAGCTTTATATCAGCCTTTCAGTGTGGAAGAGATTTCTGATAAGATTGCCTTTTTGTTGTCAGCTCCACAACTTAAGGCTGAGGTCAAAATTATATACCAAGGAATAGAAAGTTTACATGCTGCCTGTCCAGAAAGCTCAGGGGACTGGTATTTCACAGGGAATTATCCAACTCCGGGAGGTAATCGGGTAGTGAATCGTGCATTTATGAATTTCTACGAAGGTAAATCAGAACGGGCATATTAGCCGTTTGACCGATAAATATGCATTTAGTCTATTTTATTGCAGTGGTCTGAAAGATTATTGCATTTTTACATCACCAGAACATAAGTAGGTTAAGTTCATGGTAAGATTTGGGGCAAAAAAGGAGGAATTTATTCCTCCTTTTTTATTTTATATCCTTCTCAACTACTAATTTCATTCACTTTATCGCAAAAAAAAGAGAGCCGAAGCCCTCTTAGTTTATTTGAATATTGTTCTTAGATTATGCGTTTTCAGCATACATTTCACTCACTTTTTTCCAGTCGACAACATTGAAGAATGCCTGAATGTAATCGGGTCTTCTGTTTTGGTAGTTTAAGTAGTAAGCATGTTCCCAAACATCGATACCAAGTATCGGAAATCCGTTACAACCGATACCTGCCATTAGAGGATTGTCTTGGTTTGCTGTTGAGCAAACTTCTACAGCTCCTCCTTTTTGAACACAAAGCCATGCCCATCCAGATCCAAATCGAGTAGCAGCAGCTTTTGCAAAAGCATCTTTAAACCCGTCGAACGAACCAAAAGCAGTGTTGATTGCATCAGCAAGTGCTCCAGTTGGAGTACCTCCGCCATTCGGACTCATTACGTTCCAGAACAATCTGTGGTTATAAAATCCACCACCATTATTTCGAACAGCACCATTGCTTGCATCAAGAGATGCAAGTATAGACTCGATAGTTTGTCCTTCTAAGTCTGTGCCAGCAATAGCATTGTTGAGGTTTGTTGTATATCCATTATGGTGTTTACCATGATGAATCTCCATAGTCATAGCATCAATATGAGGCTCCAATGCGTCGTATGCATAGGGTAATTTAGGTAATTCGAAAGCCATATTTTTTTTTTAAGATTAGTATACAAACTTAAAGAATCTTTACATTTATACCATAATCTTATGAAGCAGAATCTCAAATCCGTAGAAATTATCAGTGCCTCTGCCGGCTCAGGAAAAACCTACACCCTCGTTTTTCATTTTTTAAAAACCTTACTTTCTAAGCCCACGGCAGATACCTACCGTAAAATGATAGCCTTAACTTTTACGAATAAGGCGGTCTTTGAGATGAAATCTCGTATCCTGAAGAGCTTAAAAGAATATTCATCTTTGGTTGAAACAGGTAAAACACCGCAAATGGTTCTCGACCTATGTGAAGCATTGGAATTGTCTACTGCCGAACTCGCCTTTCGTTCCAGACAAGCTTTGAAACTTATTTTACAAGATTATGCCGCTTTTGAAGTTGTCACTTTAGATCGCTTTACTCACAGAATTATTCGAAGCTTTGCAAGAGACCTTGGCCTTTCTCTTTCTTTTGAAGTTGAAATTCAACAAGAGCAAATGCTTTCGCAGGTTGTTGAGCGAATAATCGACAAAGCAGGCTCGGATAAAGAAATTACCCCGCTTTTAGAACAATTTACGTTACAGAAAATGGACGACCAACTCAGTTGGGATATCAGTGCAAATTTGTTCGAGATTGCTAAGTTGCTGTTAAAAGAAAATGATCGAATTCCGTTACAGTATGTTTTGTCTCAATCAAGAACTGCTTTTGGACGGCAACATAATTTTTTAAAAACATATAGTAATACCTGTAAACAAAACATCAGTTTACTTGGCACGGAAGTTTTAGGACTGATTGAAAGCAAGCAACTCACTCAAGCTGATTTTAGTAGAGGGACATTGTATAAGCACTTTCAGAAGCTTAAGCAGTTAGATTTCGTTCGTCTATATGAGAATAAATTGGAAGAAAATTTAGAGGAAGAAAAAAACATTTATAACAAAAGTTTAGACTCCGGTAAGGCAAGTCGTATTGATGAAATTTTGCCCGAACTCAGGAGTTCATTTCATAAAGCAAAACAATACTATCATCAATTTTCACTCGCAAATGACATTTCAAAACAATGGATCCCTTTAAGTCTGATTAAAATTCTTGATGAAGAACTTGAGTTGTATCAACGCGAAAACAATAAAGTTCTTCTTGGAACTTTTAACGATCGAATTTCAAAAGAAATCCTTCATCAACCAGCTCCTTATATATATGAGCGTTTGGGCGAACATTATCGGCACTATTACCTAGATGAGTTTCAAGATACTTCGAGTCTGCAGTGGTCCAATTTAATTCCATTAATCAGTCAGCCACTAGAGGGCTTAGATGAAGATGGAACTTCTGGATCCTTGCTAATTGTAGGCGACCCCAAGCAATCCATTTATCGTTGGAGGGGAGGTCATGTAGAACAGTTTTTAAGCCTTTTACAATCCAAGAGCCCTTTTCAGGTGAGCTCAAACATTAGTTCGCTTGAGACTAATTACAGAAGTTATGATGTTGTAGTGAATTTTAATAATGCTTTTTTTGAAAGTCTTTTGCCTCAAATTCATGGAGAGCAAAACCGGTTAATTTTTTCTGACAATTGCAAGCAAAACACAGATTCCAGAGCAGGAGGCTATGTGGAAATTGATCAGTTTTTTGCTAAGGACACCAAAGAAGAAGTTACAAAAATTCATGTGCAGAAGAGTTTTGAAGCTATTAATTCGGCCTTAGAGCAAGATTTTGCTCATAACGAAATAGCTGTATTAGTTAGGACCAAAGCGCAAGCAACAGCAATAAGTGAGTCTTTGGCAATACACGGGATTCCCTTTTTATCTTCCGAGTCACTAAATCTGTCACATTCCAAAGAAGTACTATTTCTTATCGGTTTGTTGCGATTGGTGCTAGATGAAAATAACTTAGAGCATCGTTTAACAGTACTTGAATTTTTAAGATCAGATTTCGGCGGGAAAGAGACCTATCACGATTTTATTTCAACCCGTTACCGGAAACCAATCCAAACAATTCTTAACGCATTTGAAATCGAGTTTAATTTTTCGAATTTCAAAGCAATGCCGCTTTATGAAGCTGTCGAAGCTGCCTTTTATGCTTTTGAACTCAGCAATTCGATTGACGCTCATCTGCAAACTTTTTTAGATCATGTATTTGAATTTAGTCAACAGAAGCATAACGATATTCTAAGTTTTATCATGCATTGGGAACTGCAAGGCGATTCTCTTTATGTTGCAACGCCCAAGGGTGTCAATGCAATTCAAGTGCTTACTATACACAAAGCGAAAGGCTTAGAGTTCCCGGTGGTTATTTTACCTTTTTTAGATGATCCGATACAGGGGAATCATCAGGCAAAGGTTTGGCTAGAAACGGAAGAATTTTTTGGAGAAACGATATCGAAAGGATGGATTCCTTTTACAAAAAGAGTTGAAACCTATGGTGAACAAGGGAAAGCTTTGTTCGATAAAGTTCAGCGAGCAAATGAGTTGGATGCTCTTGATGTATTGTATGTTGCGATGACGAGACCTGTTGAGCAACTCATCATGATTTCAAACGGTGCTGCAGCCAAACAAGATTCCTATCCTAGTTTCATTCAGAATTTTTTAAACATTAATGGGAAGGAAGAAGAGGCTGTTTTAACTCTTGGCGAAAAACGATCCGTTGTGATTAATCAGGATTTTAGAACAGAACAAGGGGTTTTTTCTATAGAAGCTAAAGCAAAAGATTGGCAAAAGAATTTGATGTTGCAAGCGTATTCACAGCCAGAATCAAAACAAAATTCTCCTAAGGTTCAAGGAATCTTGATTCATGAGCTTCTGGCAAAAATTGAAATCGCCACTGATATTGATTGGGTTCTTGAGGAAGCTTGTGCCCTAGGTAAAATCGATTTGAATACCACCGAAACGTTCAAGCAAATGCTAACTGATTTGGTAGACCATCCGGTGCTAAAGCCATTTTTTAGAGACGTCTATACCGTTTGGAACGAGCGTGATATTTTAATTCCAGACTCAGAAAATATCCGCCCCGATCGGTTGATGGAAAATAAACATGAAATGGTACTGATTGATTACAAAACAGGAAAACCTAAGAATGAAGATCGCCAGCAAATTGAACATTATAAAAATATTATTTCTCAGGTATTTAAATATAAAAAAGTAAAAACCTATTTAGTTTATATCCAAGCTGGAAAAAAAATTGCGATAGGTTAGTTTTAAAACAAAAGTTATTTACCGGTAGATCAAGGTCTAAACTACTGTTGAAGGAGGAAAAACATATCTTAATTTTTTGAAAACCCATTGAATATAATTACTTTTACAACAAATAGATTCATAAATTGATTGTAATTTATAATGAAAATAATCAAACAAATCTTAATTGTCTGTGTAATGACAATGGCATTTTCAAGTGCTACTGCTCAAGATGCAAACAACCCTTGGGTTATCACACTTGGTGCTAACGCTATTGATGCTTATCCTACAAATTTACCTAGCTCGGATCTATACGGCCCACAAGGTAAATGGTTTAGTCAATTTTTCAACACCAAAGAGCATTGGAACATCCTTCCTGCGGTAACAACTTTAGGAGTTAATCGTTTTTTGAGTGACGGATTCTCAATTGGAGGGCGTTTATCTTTAAATGAGATTTCAAAAATCGGAAACGACAAATCCAATAACTTTTCATATCAAGCATTAGACTTGATTGTACGCCGTTCTTTAGTTAAAGGAACATCAGATTGGGATCCTTTTATTGAATTGGGTGGAGGTTATACGTGGTTTTCAGGTGATGGAACTCCTTCTTTTAATCTTGGTGCTGGTTTAAGTTACTGGGTTAATGACAATGTTGGTATTACATATCAAACAGCTTACAAACATACTTTCGAAACACATGGTGTAAAACACTTTCAACATGTTTTTGGTGTAGCACTTAAATTTGGTGGTATCGATACAGACGGAGACGGTGTATATGATCAATTCGACGAATGTCCTGAAGTTGCAGGCTTAGAAGAATTTGGTGGTTGTCCTGATACTGACGGAGATGGCATAGCGGATCGTGATGATGCTTGTCCAGAAGTTGCAGGCTCTGCTGAATTGAATGGTTGTCCTGATACTGATGGAGATGGATTAGCTGACATCAATGACGCTTGTCCTGAGTTAGCAGGTACTGCCGCTATGAATGGTTGTCCAGATTCTGACGGAGATGGTATCAACGAAAAAGATGATGCATGTCCTACTGAAGCTGGTCCGATTGCAAACAATGGTTGTCCTTGGCCTGATTCTGATTCTGACGGAGTTGCTGATAAAGACGATGCTTGTCCTGCACTTGCTGGTCCTGCATCAAATAATGGATGTCCTGTTATTCCTGATGCAATAATCGCTGAGCTGAACACAGAAGGTTCAATGATTCGCTTTAAAGCAGAAAGTTCAAAAATTATGGGTGAAGAATCTCAGGCTGTTTTAGCAAAAATCAAATCAATATTAGATAGCTACCCAAAAAGTCAAGTTGTTGTTGAAGGTTATGCTTCAAGTGACGGAAGTAAAGGGTATAATCAAAAACTATCTGAAGCGCGAGCTGACTCTGTTAAGGAAGCTCTAACCACTCTTGGCGCTGATACTGGTCGTATCTCTACTGTAGGTTTTGGAGAAGAAAAACCTATTGGAGATAACAACCGTGCAGCTGGAAGAAAAATCAATAGAAGAGTTCAGTTTGCTGTTGGTAAAAACTAGAACATTTTAATATCTTAAAAAAAGCCTTGCAATTGCAAGGTTTTTTTTTAAATCTATTTTAGATCAATGTCTAGTAATATGATATCATTTCTTTATTTTTAAGGGTGAAAACATTTTTAGAAGAAGCTGTATCTGAAATCCTCTCTGGTCATTCGACTATCGATGAGTTAATCATTATTCTTCCCAGTAGAAGAGCAGGTGTTTTCTTTAAAGATGCTCTAACTGCCCAATTAACCACCCCTATTTTATCTCCTAGAATATTCAGTATTGAAGAATTTATTCAAGAAATATCTACCCTAAAATTAGCCCCATCTACAGCTGCTCTAATTGATTTTTATGAAATCTATAATGCAAATACTCCAAAGGAATATTTGGATTCTTTCGAAGAATTTATTCGATGGGCTCCCTCCCTTTTAAAAGATTTTTCTGATTTAGATGCCTACCTCATAGAAGTGGATTCTGCATTTGAATACTTAAGCTCTTATCACGCCATTGGAACTCTTTTAGAAGATGATACTATCTACGAGAAACAACAATTTTTTTGGAAATCGTTAGCCAGTTATTTTGAACTACACAAAAATTCTTTGAATTCAAAAGGTATGGGTACCTTAGGAATGTTGTACAGAGAAGCTGTTGATTCCGTAGAAATATACCTGCAAAACACCAATAAGACGCATTACTTTATTGGTTTTAATGCGCTCAATACGTCAGAATCAAATTTACTACAAGCTTTCTTAGAAGCAGATCGAGCAGAAGTACTTTGGGATATCGATGAATACTTTTTTCAAGATCAACAACATGCAGCTGGTCGCTTTATACAACGCCACCACAAGGAATGGAATTATTACAGACGTAAAAGCAAACCCAAGTTCCCATCTCATTTTGAAGAATCAAAAGAGATTAAGATCATCGGAATCCCAAAGAATATTGGTCAAGCGAAATACGCAGCTTCCCTTTTAAAAAAAACAGCTTCTGACTCTGACGCACTTGCCAAAACAGCTCTTGTTTTGGGGAATGAATCTATTTTGATACCGATTTTATCAGGCCTTCCAGCGGAAGTTGACCAATGGAATGTAACCATGGGGTATCCGTTATTGAACACTCCAGTTGCTTCCTTTTTTAATCATGTTTTTGAAATGCATCTTAAGGCTTCCGAATCGGGGTTTTCCTATCAAGATGTTCTTCGAGTTTTAAGTTTTGATTGGATTCGTGATGTTTTACAAATAAATTCAAATAAGGGTTCTACTTTTTTTAACACCCTGTCAAATTCTAATAAAGCTTTCCTAAGAGCAAAAGAGTTACAACCACTTTTAGATCACCCAGTAGGGGTTTTAATTTTCACTCCCTTCGACACTGTTCATAGTTTTGTCAATCGGATTTTAACTTTTACAGTTGCGATTCAAGAACATTTTAAAAAGGAAAATCGTTCAGAATACATCTTGTTTCCAACGTACTTCACTTTAATTCAAGAAATTGTACAGCAGTTACTCAATATGGGTGATACCCTTAAATCGATTGACACAATGCGTGGAATTCATTTCTTATGGAATGAGTTGATACAATCTTTGTCGGTAGACTACAAAGGAAATCCAATGGGAGGAGTTCAGATAATGGGGATGTTAGAAACTAGGGTTTTAGATTTTGATACCATAATCCTTACCAATGTTAATGAAGGGATCCTTCCAATGGGAAGATCTTCACAAAGTATATTTCCGTTTGCAATAAAGCGAAAATTGGGCTTGCCTACTTTTTTAGATAATGATGCGATTTATACCTATCATTTTTATCGTTTATTACAACGTGCAAAGAACATTACATTACTTTATAATACCGAAAGCGAAGGACTTAATTCTGGAGAGCCAAGTAGGTTTATTCATCAATTACGTTTTTTGGGCTTAGCGCAACATAAGCTTACGGAGCAGTTTGAGTCTGCATCAACCCAAAGTCCTGAACCCAATAAAATTGAGGTATATAAAACTCCGGAGGTTCTCGAAATTCTTCACAGTAAAGCAACGGCTGGTTTTTCACCCTCGTCTTTAAGTGTTTATTTAAGAGATCCACTGCGTTTTTATAAAGAAAAAGTTCTTGGAGTTCGAGAAGAAAACTCCTTAGATAGTGTTTTGTCTTTGATGGATAGTGGAACCATAGCTCACGACGCCCTAGAAGAACTATACACCCCTTTTTTAAATAAACCTTTGAAGGTGGAAGATTATAAGACTATGGAGCTGGAAACTGCTGCTACGCTTCTAAAGCACTACCGTAAGGTTTTTGGAGGAGATGAAAAAGTAACAGGTAAAAGCCTTTTAATGCTTCATGCTTTAGAACAAAGTATTTTAAGGTTGTTTGCAGTTGAGAAAGAACAAATTCAAAAGGGAAACGTTCTAACGATTTTAGAGTTAGAACAAGCATTTGAATATCCATTGGTTATTGAAGGGGTTGGACAGATTATTTTGAAAGGTAAAATTGATCGAATTGATCGGTACAATGGAGTTCTCCGCATTATTGATTATAAGTCTGGTAAAGTTGATCCGGCTAAGCTTAGAATATCAGATTGGGATGTATTTAAAGGGGACACAAAACGACTTCCTCTTTTTCAAATTCTACTCTATTCTTATGTGAATAAAGCCTTCTTAGAAACAGAACAGACTCTTGTGGCTGGCATCATTAGTTTCAAAAACATGGATGCTTATGTACTTCCTTTTGGCATAAAGCCTGAGGGTAAAGGCAAGGCTGTCAATGAATTAAATCTAGATGTTTTATCTTCTTTTGAGGAAATATTAGTAGGACTAATTCAAGAAATATTTGATATTACCAAGCCTTTTACTTCTTTAGAAGAATAGTTTGCCATTTTATTATTAGATTTACAGTACTATATTCATTATGGCAAAAAAGAAGGATCTTGAACGGGATAAGTTAAGTTGGTATATACGACTGATAACCCTAGGTGATCGTTTCTCTTATCAAGACTTTTTTGATCGATTTAAAAAAGGATTTGTAGAATTTCTAATTGTATTTTTTGGGGTACTGGTTTCTTTTTCTGTAGAACAACAGGGAGAGAATTTTGGTGACCGTGAATCCAATATTGATAACCTTATAGGTCTTCGAGATGAATTGGTTGATATGCATGAATATACTTTGGAATATATTGCCCAAAACGAATGGGTAACGGAAATGTACAACGAGCAGTATTTACGTTGGGATCAAGACAATGATAGTGTTTTTATTGATTATGAGTCAGACGAAGGTTTTCATTATGCTCCAATGACTTTCTATACCAATCGAGATGCCTTCAATCCGCCACGAGTTGTATATGATGCCATCAAATTGGATGGAACCTTTCGTTTTTTAGGTTCTGATATTGGTCGCCTAATTAACAATAACTATGATGGAACAGATTTGAAGTATTTAATCACAAATACAGATAAAGAAGAAAAAGGCTTTATTGATGACTTTTCAAATCGTTTAGGACATCAATGGGTATTTGATTTGAAAGAGATTGATGTTGAGGATACCGACTTTTGGGTTAACAATCGAAAATACATTCAAAGTGACTACTTCATCAAGTATAACTTGTTTAAACGAATCGAGCTATGGGGTCAAATCAGAGAACAGCTCAGTGATTATGATGTAAACTTACAAGAAAACATCAAAGTGCTAAACAAGGTTATCGCTGAAAAAGAAACTGAAATTGTAGTTGTTTGGTGGTGGTTTAGTCGACCAAGCTGGCTACGAGCTTCCCAGAAATCAGAGCCGGAGGAACCCCAGGACCCGGAACCGTCAGCTGACCAGTAAAAAATAAGTTTTCTACCTTTTTACTTTTTAATTTAGGACGTAAAAATGCTGTCTGTAGTAGGGTGTTCGCCATGCCGTAGGCATTTCCTTTGTAGGAGTTATATTCACTTACAAAATCATTTACACAAAAAGATTCCTTGAATAGAATAGCATCTTTGATGGGTTGTTTTGTTAGGTGTTCTAGTCGTTCGATAACCATATCAAAGTATTTATTTCTCATTTCCTCGGTATCTTCAATTCCGGGACCAATCGGAATTAATAGAAAACAAGCTTCTTTTCCTTGCGGAGCCATAGAGCTATCTGTGATTGAAGGAAAATTACCATAAAATAAAGGGTCTTTTGGCCATTCTGGTGTATCGTAAATACTTCGCGCATGTGCATCAAAATCTACATCAAAAAACAAAGTGTGATGCGAGACGTTTTTAACTTTTTTATCCAAGCCAATGAAAAATAAGAGAGAAGAAGGAGCAAATACTTTTTTGTCCCAATATGCGTCTGTATAGCCTCTTTCTTTTGGTTTTAGAAGGGATTCAGAATGGTTATAATCTGCTCCACTAACAACAACATCAGCATCGATTTGAACTCCATTTGCAATCACACCCGTTGCTTTTCCATTTTCAACACAAATGGTTTCAACATTCTGATTAGTATTGAATTGTACTCCAAGTTCTTTGGCCATTTTGACCATTCCTTCAACGACACTGTACATTCCTTTTTCGGGATGCCAAGTACCCAAGCCAAAGTCTGCAAAATTCATGAAATTATAAAAGGCCGGCGTATTGCTTGGTTTCGCTCCAAGGAAAAGAACAGGGAATTGCAAAATCTGTGCAAGGCGTTCGTTTTTAAACTCTTTAGTAACTTCTTTTTTTATGGTACTCAAGAAATATCCTACTTTTTTAACAGTTGCAGGAGTAACCAATTCCAAGGGCGAAACCCCGGGTCGATAAACCAAATCTTTGATAGCAATATTGTAATTATCTTCAGCTTTCTTGATGAATTTCTTCAGCTTGGCAGCACTTCCTGTTTCCTCAGCTTCAAATGCGGTATAAATTTTTTCTAGGGTATCTCCAATTTTAATTGATTCCATTTGATCAAAATACACTTCATATCCCGGATCTAATTTTTCAAGTGTATAGTAGTCGCTAACCTTTCGATCAAAGTCGCCAAAGAATTTTTCAAAAACATCGGGCATCCAATACCAAGATGGCCCTATATCGAAGGTGAATCCATCTTTTTTAAATTGGCGTGCACGCCCACCGGGAGTAGAATTTTTCTCTAATATTTGAACAGTGTGCCCAGCTTTTGCTAAGTAGCAAGCTGCAGATATTGAAGAAAAACCAGACCCAATAATGATGATATTCTTTTTCATAAAAGTAAAGATGTGCTAGTTGATTGAGACCAAGCCTTGTGATTTACATGCGTTGAATCTAATTGTTTTGCTTGCTTCGGTTTTCTTTTTCAATTCGAATTTCTTCAACAAAAGAAGCGCTGATTACGCCAGTAGGGATAGCAACTACGCCAATTCCTACAAGTGAAATTAATGTGGCAAATAATTTTCCACCCACCGTTACTGGATATACATCGCCATAACCAACAGTAGCTAGTGAAACAGTTGCCCACCATATTGATTCTGTTATGCTTGAAAACTTATCGGGCTGTGCGTCGTTCTCTAGGTAGTAGATAGCCGAGGCTGAAAAAAGTATGGTTAAAACCGAAAGGAATAAGGTGAAAATTAGTTCGGCCTTTACCCCAGCTAAAGATTTTGTAAAAACACGTAGCGAGTTACTGTTTCTTCCGAGTTTAAAAATTCGAGTCAACCTAAACAATCTTAAAATCCGTAGGAATCGACCATCTAATTTCATGAATTGATTCAGATAAAACGGGAGTATAGAAATCAAATCTATGAGTCCGAATAGGCTAAAAACATAGTTAGCGACACCTTTTTTACCTTCAGTAACAAACGCATGGTATACACGATAGATGTATTCTGCCGAAAAAATCAGTATCGATATAAATTCAAAGGCATGAAAATAAGTGCCATAGGCAACGCGTAAACTCAAATGAGATTCAAGCACCATAGCAAAAACATTTACGATAATTAATACGTAAATGAAACGATCAAATAAATTGAAGGATTTCAATTGTTTTTTGATAAATCTCTTATAATTGCAATTACTACAAGTATGGAAGTAATGATAACAACATTTGCAACAAAAGTAGTGGTCATAGATATAGCTTTTTATTACTTCAAAATTACTAAAATCTTTTGACACGAGATTCATGTTTTTATTAGAAGAAATATATTCGACTAAATCACATTGCTTTTTTTCGCTTTTGCTAACTACTCTTCCTATCTTTATTGTGTTTATATTATTTATGAAAAACTTTACAACGCTAACACTATTTCATTTTAATTCCAATAGATTTTGGGCTTTTAAGCAAATGGGAATCGCCCCTTTTACATTCCATAAAATTGAAGGTTTGGTGTTTTCTAAGCTTATGGGTACTGGAGCTGGAGCTGGGTTTAGCTTGTTTCCGGACTTCTCTACTTATGCTTTTTTAGGCGTATGGGAAAGTGAGGCAAATGCCCAAGCTTTTTTTGAATCCAGTAACTTCATTAAAGAATATAAAAAACGCACCAATAAAATAAGAACCTTAAGTCTACGTCCCTTACATAGTAGCGGAAAGTGGAGCGGCGAAAATCCCTTTGGGCCGAATGTCGCAAAAGAAGATATGCCTCATGGCAAGATCGCTATCATAACACGCGCCACTTTGCGCTGGAACCGTTTACTGTCTTTTTGGGCTGCAGTTCCAAAAGCGAGCAAAGCAATAGAAGCGGCCAGTGGTGTTCATCTTTATAAAGGCATAGGGGAGTGGCCTTTTATTCAACAAGCAACAATTAGCATTTGGGAAAATTTAGATGCGGTTCATACTTTTGCTTATAAAGGCAAAGCTCATTCTGAAATTGTAAAAAATACTCGAAAGAAGAAGTGGTATAAAGAAGATTTGTTTTCTCGTTTTGAACTTTTAAATGATGTTACTTATGAGTAAAAAAGTAATCATTGTAGGTTCGGGAATTGCGGGGATTGCAACCAGTATTCGTTTAGCTAAAAAAGGATACGAAGTAACCGTTTTTGAGGCAAATGCTTATCCGGGGGGAAAATTAAGCGCCTTCAATTTAGGAGCTTATCGATTTGATGCCGGCCCCTCTTTATTTACGATGCCACAATTTGTTGAAGAACTTTTTGAATTGTGTGAAGAAGATCCTAAACACTATTTTGAGTATGATAAAAAGGAAGTTGGCTGTAATTATTTTTGGGAAGACGGCACACGTCTAAAAGCCTACGACGATTCCGATCGATTTTTATCTGAAGTTGAACAGGTGTTAGGAGTGCCTCCAAAAACGTTGAAGGATTATTTGACAAAGGCAAAAAAGAAATATGATTTAACCGAATCAATTTTCTTAAAACGTTCTTTGCATCAACTCAAGTCGTTCTTAAATCCAGAAACCATTAAAGCCATTCTTAATGTTCGTACTTTAGAAATTGGTAAAAGCTTGCATCAAGTAAACGAGGAACAACTTCAAGAACCACATTTAGTGCAATTCTATGATCGTTTCGCTACCTATAACGGTTCCAATCCTTACCAAACTCCTGGGATCATGACCTTAGTGCAACACTTAGAAGAATATTATGGAACCTTTGTTCCTAAGAAAGGGATGGAATCTATAACGACCTCTTTGTTTGAACTTGCCAAGCGTCAAGGGGTAGTCTTTCATTTTAACGAGAAGGTGGAAGAAATTGTCATCGAAAAGCGCAAGGTTTTGGGTGTGAAAACCGGAAAGATATTTTATCCCGCTGATCAGGTGTGTTCCAATATGGATGTATACCCAACCTATAAATATTTATTACCTCAAGTTGTTGCTCCAACAAAAACCTTGGAACAAGAACGGTCCAGTTCGGCTGTTATTTTTTATTTAGGAATTTCCAGAACATTCAAAGAATTGGACTTACACAACATCTTTTTCTCAAAGGATTACAAGGAAGAGTTTAAAGCAATTTTTGAAGAGCAGACGGTTTCTGACGATCCAACGGTTTATGTAAACATAACATCCAAAGACATTGCAGCTGATGCACCTACTGGTTGTGAAAATTGGTTTGTGATGATCAATACACCTGCAGATAAAGGGCAAGATTGGGATGCAATTACACATTCGATTAGGGAACGTTTTATCAAGAAAATCAACTTGATTTTAGGAGTTAATCTGGAAGATTATATTGTTGAAGAAGATTTTTTGACACCTCCACTGATTCAACAAAAAACACAATCCCATCAGGGAGCTTTGTACGGTTCATCTAGTAACGAGCGTATGGCAGCATTTTTACGGCACCCTAATTTTTCACAACAAATTAAAAATCTATATTTTTGTGGTGGAAGCGTACATCCAGGTGGAGGGATTCCGTTGTGTTTATTGTCTGCAAAAATTGTTTCAGACCAAATACCTGAGCTACTGTAATGAAACTTAAACAACTACTTGACGTACAACTTATAGCCATTGCAATTATTTGGCTGTTTCACGTTAGTGGAATCATTGGCATTCTTTATGGAAATTCACAATGGTTTGTTGCTGCTACACCAATTAACCTATCTCTTTGTTTTTTTCTACTTCTATTAGTAAGCTGGAAAACACCCGGGTTTGTCAAGATCGCAGTCATGAGTTTTATCGTTGGAATGTTTGCCGAAATACTAGGCGTAAATTTTGGGTATATTTTTGGATCCTATCAATACGGTGAAGCATTGGGGTGGAAGCTTTTTGGTGTACCGTTGTTGATTGGCGCAAACTGGACGATTTTAACAGTTTGTTCTGCTGCAATTGCAGCACAGGTATACGATCGATTAATCCCAAGAATTATTATCGGATTGGGCTTAATGCTTCTTTTAGACTTTATGATCGAGCCTATTGCGCCTATCCTCGATTTTTGGGAGTTTGAAGGAGGAATTGCGCCTTCACAAAATTATATAGGATGGTTTTTAGTTGCTTTACCGCTTCAGTTTTTGTACCATTATTGGAAAGTAGAACTTAAGCATTGGTTTGCACATCATCTATTTTTATTACAGCTGTTGTTTTTTATGATCTTATTATTACAAATTAATACGTTACAGAATTTGCTATGAATTCAATGTTTTTAAAGCTTGTAGGTTTAGTGCTTTTTCTTTCCGTGACTTCCTGTGAAATGAATACATCGAAGTCAAAAAACGACCAATCAGAAGCTCTTGATGGTATTGCTGAGCCAATTGCAACACTTCCTGAAGTAAGAACTTTTTTTATTCCAAAAAACACAAAGATTTTGGATTCTACGCTGTACTTGAATAAGGCTTTTATGGTTTTCAAGAAAAACATCGAAACGCTAAGTAAATTGGATCCCACTAGTTTGGATCTCTATATAAGTGCTTCACTAGATTCGAGTAATAAACTTTTGAATGCAACTTTACCAGATGGATTTGAAGTGCCTGCAATTAATAGTAGGATTCGAGTTGTTAAAACACAACTTTTACGATGCAAATATTATAGCCAAGAAGAGGATTTTGAATCATTAAACCTTGGATTAATTGATCTATTTGATTCCTATGATATTTTACTCAAGCGTATCGACGATATTGCACTAAGTGAAGAGGCACTCTCAGTCAATGAATATAATGTTAAAAAAGAGCTAGAGAATCCAGCAATGTCGCGATTAAGGAAGAATTAACTTACTTTTTTTTCTTCTCTTAAAAGAAAGCTTTGTTTTTCAAAGATTCGATTGGTGTGCAAGGAGTTTTTGAGTTTTTCAACAAAGCGAATCAATTCACTTTGCGATTCTGAATTAACATCGATTTCCATAATTTGAAGCATAAGCTCTATCATGGATTCATCCGATTCAATAGCTTTGCTAAAGGCATTTTGTTTTTCAGAACCAATGGTGGCAATCATAATCTCTTCTCTATTGTGGTTATGAAGAAACGAAGGAGCAAGCTCAACCTCTTTACTATTTACAAGTGTAATGAGGTCATTGTAAATTCTGTTTCTGACTGTAGCTTGAAGATTAAAAAAACGCTTGTATTCTGGAAGGTGTTGTTTGTCTGCTGATTTCAAGTACGATAGTTTTGCCGTACGACATTGATTCAATGCCATCTGGTAAATCCCCAAAAGTTCTTTGTTACTAGACATTTTTTCCTTTTATTAAATTTACCTAAAACTAGTTTATGTTTAGGGTAACTCATTAAGAGGATATTAACAAGTTTATAACACGAAAAGCATAGTTGAACTTTTCCTGGAGTTTCTTGGATGAAATTTTCCTGTCAAAAGTTATCGAATCCCTAAATTTAGGCGGGTTGCAGCCCATTTGAATTGCCATTTGCGTATAGTATTTCACTCTATTTGGGTGATAAGGTGTGACGCAGTTATAAACATTTTTAACGATAATTTGATTTATTAGGCTGCCTATGATATTGATACAATCCGTCAAATGAATTAAATTAATACTCCCTTTCGGATTTGTCACGAACTCTTTTTTACTCAATTGAAACACCGGATGCCTATCGGCTCCAATAAGACCTCCCATTCGAAGTATTGTAGTATTGAAATGGACTGAATCTGACAGAAGCTTCTCGCATTGCAATAACTGTTTGCCGGAATTAGTTTCTGGCTCGGTGTTACTTTTTTCGGTAATTATTCCATGCAAATTTCCATAAACGGATGTGCTGCTTATAAAAATCACTTCTTTAATGCCTTCTTTTACACAAGCTTTCTTGACATGGTTCATCATCACATCAAATCTCCTTTTCGGATTCGAACGAAGACCAGGAGGCATGGCGATGATAAGCTTATCGACTGAGTTGAAAAAATCGAATTTACCTACAATTCCTTCTTCGGTTACTTGAAGGATAAACGGTTCAATGCTTTTAGAGCGTAGGGTGTTGAGTTTTTCCTCAGAAGTTGTACTTCCTTTTACGCGAAAACCTAAAGATGATAGGTGTTCGCCAAGGGGAAGTCCAAGCCAGCCACATCCAAGTATTCCAATTGATTTTGACAAAAGTATTTGAATTTATATATCTTATAAAGATAGGGAGAAGTTCAAGAACTATAAAAATGTAATGCTTTTGCTTCGTTTTTTACCCTTCTTATATTCGAGTAGAGGGTGTTGCTCGTTTATTTTTTATAACTTAGGGAAGATCTAAACCAATAATTATGGCAATAAAAAGTTTTCAGGGAGAGCGCGAAACCAACAAAAAGGTTGAGCAACCCACCGTTTTGGTAAAAGATATTATGACAACAAACCTAGTTCTTTTTACCGTTGAGCAGTCCATTCATGAAGTTATGAATTCCTTCATAAAGAATAAAATTTCAGGAGGACCAGTAGTCGATGAACGTGGTAAACTAATTGGGGTTATATCGGAAGCTGATTGTATGAAAGAAGTTTCAGATAGTCGCTATTTCAATATGCCTATTTTAGATAAATCAGTTGGCCACTTTATGACTAAAGAAGTAGAGACTTTACCCGCATCCATGACATTGTTTGATGCTGCTTCTCGTTTTCACGAAACTAGTAGAAGAAGATTTCCAGTACTTGATAACAATAAGTTGGTTGGACAAATTAGCCGCAAAGACATTGTGATTGCTGCAATTAATTTAAAGAGCCAAAGCTGGCGTTAGCCAAAAATATTTTTTGCTGTTCGAAATGTATTAGCGTGTGCTTCAAGGATTATTTTAATGTCTTTTGAGTATCCACCACCCATACTACATTGTACGGGAATCCCTTGTTTTTTGCATAGCTCCAGCACATAGGTGTCGCGTTGTTTGCAACCTGCAATGCTCATGCCTAGACGCCCCAATTTATCTGTTTCTAATACATCTACACCACAGAGGTAAAAAATAAAATCAGGTTGGTTTTGTGCTATTAATCTAGGCAAAGTTTCTTCTAAAATATTTAAAAAGACTTCATCTGAACACCCATCCTCAAGGGCAATATCCAGGTCGCTTTTTTCTTTGTGAAAAGGGTAGTTCTTTTCTCCATGCATAGAAAAAGTAAAAACCTTGGAGTTGGATTCAAAAATCTCTGCAGTTCCATTGCCTTGGTGCACGTCCAGATCAACTATTAAAATAGTGTCAACTAGTTCTTGGTCTAAAAGATATTGTGCCGCAATGGCTTGGTCATTGAAGAGGCAAAAAGCTTCGCCATGGGCTTTGAAAGCATGATGTGTGCCTCCTGCAATATTCATTGCAATTCCGTGTTCTAAAGCTTTAAGTGCGCCTTGAATCGTTCCTCCAGCGATGATGATTTCACGATCAATAAGCTGCTTACTTAATGGAAAGCCAATCTTTCGAGCTTCTTTTTTATCAAGATCAAGTGCCAATAACTTGTCTATGTATTCTGAGTGATGAATACGTTCTATTGTGGCTCGATCCAAAGCGGTTGGAGTGAAAAAATCCTCTGGAGTGCAGGTACCTTCATGCATCAATTGCCTTGGAAGTAAATCGTATTTCTCCATTGGAAATCGATGCTTTACGGGCAGCGGTAATTGATAAATCGGATGGAAAGCGATATTAAGCAAAGCGAATGAGCTTAGTTGATTTCAAAACCATTGTCAATCGTAGCATCTTCAGGTCCAATAACAATGAGTTTTCCTTCTTTGTTTTCGGTCATTAACAGCATTCCTTGGCTTTCAACTCCCTTAATGGTTCTTGAACCTAGGTTTGCCAAAACGGTTACTTTTTTCCCAATCATTTCTTCTGGGGTATAACTTTCAGCAATACCAGACACGATAGTTCTAATTTCGAATCCGAGGTCTACTTTAAGATTAAGTAATTTTTTAGTCTTCTTTATTTTCTCCGCTTCGATTACCGTTCCAGTTCTTAAGTCCATAGCATTGAATTGATCAAAACTGATGTTTTCTTTTACAGGAGTGTGTTCAAAATTAGCTTCTTCATTATTCTTTTTGGTGTCTTCAAGTCTGTCTAATTGCTTTTGAATACTACTGTCTTCAACTTTAGCAAAAAGCAACTCTTGACTTCCGATTACGTGTCCAGCAACTAAAAGGTCTTCAGTTGTTGCAACTGCATTCCATTCTGTGGGATTGGTAATATTTAATATTGTTCGAAGTTTTTGAGCGCTGTGTGGTAAAAATGGTTCTGAAGCTGTTGCAAGGGTTGCTGCTATTTGTAGTGCAATATTCATAATGGTTTCAACACGAGCAGGATCTACTTTGATTATTTTCCAAGGTTCTTGATCAGCCAAATATTTATTTCCTAAACGAGCCAAATTCATCAATTCTTGACTGGCTTCTCTGAAGCGAAATCGTTCAATGCTATCACCAATGATCGCCGGAAAAGCTTTCATTTTTTTTAAGGCATCAGCATCTTCTTGCGTAGGATTTTTTCGAGCAGGAACACTACCATCATAATATTTTTGGGTGAGCACACTAACCCGATTAATGAAGTTTCCGAAAATAGCGACTAGCTCATTGTTGTTTCTGGCTTGAAAATCTTTCCAAGTAAAATCATTGTCTTTAGTTTCGGGAGCATTTGCGGTTAGGACATAACGCAAAACATCTTCTTGTCCTGGAAATTCTTCCAAGTACTCATGAAGCCAAACGGCCCAGTTTTTTGAGGTGGATATTTTATTTCCCTCTAAGTTTAAGAATTCGTTTGCAGGAACATTCTCTGGTAAAATATAGTCGCCAGCTGCCTTTAGAATACAAGGGAAAATAATACAGTGGAATACGATGTTGTCTTTTCCGATGAAGTGTACCAAAGAGGTTTCTTCATCTTTCCAATAGGGTTCCCAGTCTTTATTGTTTTTTGCTGCCCATTCCTTAGTCGAAGAAATATAGCCAATAGGAGCATCAAACCAAACGTACAATACTTTACCATCTGCGCCTTCAACGGGCACAGGTATTCCCCAGTCTAAATCACGGGTTACCGCTCTTGGTCGAAGTCCTTCATCTACCCAAGACTTTACTTGTCCATACACATTGGGTTTCCAATCGTCTTTATGCCCTTCTATAACCCATTCCTTCATGAAGTCTTCATATTGGTCTAAGGGTAAGAACCAGTGCTTGGTTTCTTTTAAGATGGGTTCTGCACCCGATAAGGTCGATTTCGGATTGATTAGTTCTGTTGCATTGAGTGAACTACCACATTGTTCGCATTGATCTCCATAGGCTTCTGTATGGTTGCATTTTGGACAGGTACCAGTAACAAAGCGATCGGCCAAATACTGTTTCGCTTCTGGGTCGTAAAGTTGCTCGGTTACTTCTTCAACGAATTGTCCCGCTGTGTGCATTTTCGAAAAAATATCAGATGCAGTTTCATGATGTATTGGAGCAGATGTTCGTGAATAATTGTCAAAAGAAATTCCCAGTTGATCAAAAGACTTACGAATCATTCCGTCGTATTTGTCAATAATCTCTTTGGGACTTACACCTTCTTTCTTAGCGCGAATAGAAATGGCTACTCCATGTTCATCACTTCCACAAATGAAAGCAACATCTTTCTTTTGGGCACGCAAATAACGACTGTAAATATCTGCAGGTACATAGACTCCTGCTAAGTGCCCAATGTGAATTGGTCCATTGGTATAGGGGAGCGCAGCAGTAATTGTATATCGTTTTGCAGTAAGTGCCATAAAATAATTTTTCACAAAAATAAGCCTTTTTTTTAGGCGGTTTACTATTTTGGGCTCGCCAACCTAATTTTATTATGAGTGAATCCTACACCTTCGGTCAAATTGCAGAACAAAGAGCCGTTACCTATCTAAAGAAGACGGGCTACGATATCTTGGAACAGAATTATCGATATAGAAAAGCGGAGATCGATATCATTGCTAGAAAAGACAATTTTATAATTGTTGTTGAAGTAAAAGCACGATCCTCTTCTTATTTTGGAGCTCCTGAATCGTTTGTTAATCGTAAAAAAATTCAGTTGCTCGTCATGGCTATTGATGCCTATATTCAGAAGAACGATTTAGATGTTGAGGTGCGCTTCGATATCATATCGTATTTGGTTGAGAACGGAAAATGGACCCGAGAACACATTGAAAATGCTTTTTACCCATTTTAAAAATAATGTTATAAATAAAACAACTTGTTTTTATTTTTGTATTTTTGAATTGAATCTAACAAAGCTCAAGGATGAAAACCATAGCATCTGTAGTGGAAAACTACATTAAAACTAAGCCTTTCTTGTCAACAGCCTTATCGCAAGGGATTATTAATCTAACCTCACTGTCTCGTCAAATTCAACCCGAAATTGAACTCGCTCTTCAAAAAGAGGCACGTAGTGGGGCAATTGTAATGGCGTTGAAGCGAATTTCTGATAACATGGAGTTTTTGTCTACTCACAAGATTATAAAGGTTTTAAAAGGTATAGGCGATATCACGGTTCGTTCATCATTGGTAGATTATAGTTTTAAGATTTCCGAAACCTTACTCAGTGCTCAGGCATCCTTTTTAGCTCAAGTCAATGACAACAAAGAAGCTTTTTACACTTCATCAAGAGGTGTTTCAGAATCCAATATTGTGATTAGTAGTACGATGAATCACTTGGTTTCAATCTACTTTGAAAATGAAGTGTTACTTGAGAAATCAGAGAACCTATCGTCGGTAACTATTAAACTTCCGACAGAGAATGTAGATATTCCCGGGATTTATTACTTCATCTTTCAACGACTTTCTTGGGAAGGTGTCAATATCCGACAAGTAATTTCGACCTCAAACGAATTTACAATTCTTGTTGATGAAGATTCTGTGAACACTGCTTTTAAAGTAATTAAAGATTTAAAATCACTCTAAATCGGGAAGTATTTGAAGTGCTTGTTGTACACTGTGTATACCTTTAAATGCCAAGCGTAAACGCAAACCTGCTTTCGTCTGCTTCTCTTTCATGTTTACTTGATCTGCGTGTTGTTGAACCCAGACTAGTAGTGCATGGAAACGTTCGCTTTGATAAAAAGGACTTTCTTGATCCGCGATAAAATATCCAATACACTGGTTCTTTTTAAGAAGTAGACGGTCGATTCCGAGATGTGCTGCTTTCCATTTCAAACGAACGCTATCCAAAAGAGCTTCAGCTTCAGGCGGCAGTGGTCCAAAACGATCTTCAATTTCTTTTTGATACTGAACCAAGTCAGTTTCTTCTTTTAAAGTAGTTAGGCGGTTGTATAGAGTCAATCGTTCGCTTACAATGTTGATGTAATCATCAGGAAAAAGAACCTCTAAGTCCGTATCGATTTGAATTTCCTTAACAAAGGCTTTTGGCGTTTCTACTTTGTCACTGTACAACGCTTTGAATTCATTTTCTTTCAACTCCTCGATTGCCTCTTTAAGTATTTTCTGATAAGTTTCGAAACCAATGTCGTTGATAAAACCACTTTGTTCTCCTCCCAAAAGATCACCTGCCCCTCTTATCTCGAGGTCTTTCATTGCAATTTGAATTCCAGATCCCAGAGCTGCAAATTGCTCGATGGCTTGAATTCTCTTTTGTGCATCACTGGACATAGCGCTATCGGGAGGTGTAATGAAATAACAAAAGGCTTTTTTATTGCTTCGTCCAACACGACCTCGCATTTGATGCAGATCACTCAGTCCGAAATTCTGCGCATTGTTAATGAAAATTGTGTTGGCATTGGGAACGTCTAACCCGTTTTCGATTATGGTCGTAGCGACCAAGATATCATAACTTCCATCCATGAATTGAAGTAAGTTATCTTCTAGTTTTTTTCCATCCAATTGACCGTGTCCAACCCGAATACGTGCGTCTGGAACAAGACGCTGCAACATCCCAGCAACTTCTGTTATGTTTTCCACGCGGTTGTGAATAAAGAATACTTGCCCTCCACGTTGTATCTCATAGGAAATACTATCGCGGATAAGTTCTTCGTCAAAGCGGACAACTTCACTTTCAATAGGATATCGATTAGGAGGTGCGGTAGCAATGACAGACATATCTCGAGCAGCCATTAAACTGAATTGAAGCGTTCGTGGTATTGGAGTAGCAGTCAGCGTTAAAACGTCAACATTGGTTTTTAGTGCTCGAAGTTTTTCTTTCACAGCAACCCCAAATTTTTGTTCTTCGTCAACAATTAAAAGGCCGAGGTCTTTAAATTCCACACGCTTACTCACCAACTGATGTGTTCCTATAAGAATATCAATTTTTCCTATTTTGAGGTCTTCAATAATTTGTTTTTTGTCTTTTGTAGAGCGAAAACGATTCAAGTAATCTACTCGAACTGGGAGGTCATTTAAGCGTTTCGAGAAATTTTTAAAATGCTGAAAAGCCAGAATGGTTGTGGGTACTAAAACCGCAACCTGTTTGCTGTTGTCCACAGCCTTAAACGCAGCACGAATAGCAACTTCTGTTTTTCCAAAACCCACATCGCCGCAGACTAGGCGATCCATGGGTTGCTCGCTTTCCATGTCTTTTTTTACATCAGCTGTAGCTGTACTTTGATCTGGTGTATCTTCAAAAATAAAGGAAGCCTCTAATTCGTGTTGGAGGTAACTGTCTGGATCACATGCGTATCCTATTTTCTGCCGCCTTTTGGCATAGAGTTCGATCAGGTTAAAAGCGATTTGTTTTACCCGAGTTTTTGTTTTTTGTTTTAAACTTTTCCAGGCAGAAGATCCCAGTTTATATACCTTAGGAACCTTCCCATCTTTTCCGTTGAATCTTGATATTTTATGAAGCGAGTGGATACTCAAATACAAAATATCGCGATCGGCATATACCAGTTTGATTGCTTCTTGTTGGTTGCCTTCAACATCAATTTTTTGAAGCCCTCCAAAAGTTCCAATCCCGTGATCAATGTGGGTAACATAATCTCCAACTTCCAAATGCGTCAATTCCTTCAGCGTAAGGGCTTCTTTTTTGGCTTTGGTAGTTTTTAGTTGGTATTTGTGGTAGCGCTCAAAAATTTGATGATCTGTAAAACAAGCAATCTTTGCATCTACATCCTCAAAACCCTCGAAAAGCGGGTTTACAAGAGTTTTGTAATGAACTGTTTCTTCTCCTTCTTCAAAAATATCTTTGAAGCGTTGAGCTTGTTGTTCGCTCGCGCAGCAAATGAAGTTTTGATATCCTTTTTGGTGATTATCGTTGAGGTACACAATCAACCGGTCAAACTGACGGTTAAATGCTGGTTGTGGGCTTTGCTTGAAAAAGTGATTTTCTTGGGTGTTTAAAGCCGCACTTTTGGTTAAACTCACCAAACTAAGCATAGAGGCTGTTTCTATGAAGTTTTCCTTTGAGGTGAATAAGACATCAGGTGCCAGATGTTTTGTTTCGGTGTCCAATGCAGCAAAACTAGATAAGGCTTCCTCGTAAAAATGTGCTAAGCGGGCACTTATAAAATCAAAATTCTGCGTGATTAAAATACCCTTGGGAGCAATCACTTCAATGATGTTTTTTCGCTTTGCTTTTGTAAAGCCCTCTGAGGTGTTTGGCAGTAGTTTTATTTTATTTAGTGTACTGATCGAGAGTTGTGTGGCGACATCAAAACTCCGAAGGCTTTCGACTTGATCGTCATAAAATTCGATCCGATAGGGGTGCTGATTTGAAAAAGAAAAAACATCAATAATTCCACCACGAACTGAAAACTCTCCGGGTTGGGTCACAAAATCGACTCGATTAAAGCGGTATTCGAACAGCATTTCATTGACAAAATCAAGAGAAAGACGACTGTCTTTTATGACTTCTAGGGTATTCTTTTTTAGTGTAGCGTGAGATACTACTTTTTCGAAAACGGCCTGGGGGTAACTGACAATTAGTTTGGGTTTTTTGGAGCTGCCTAGTTTGGTTAAAACTTCGGATCGCAACAATACATTTACATTGTCTGTGGTTTCGGTTTGATAGGGTTTTCGGTAACTCGAAGGGAAGAAAAGAACATTATCTTCACCCAAAATACGTTCAAAGTCATTGAGCTGATATGCAGCTTTCTCTCTGTCCTCGCAGAGGAATAACATCGTTTTTCCAACGGTTTTAAAGCTGTTGGCAATGATAAAACTGATCCCAGAACCTACACTGCCTTTTACATATAGACATGCGTTGTCCTGTAAAAGCTGCTCTTCTAGTGCTTTTTGATTTTGAGTATTCGAAAAGGAAGTAATGAGAGACTCGATCCCTATTTTTTTTTCAAAGATAAGTTCATTTTTCCTCTTTTCAATTCATATCAAAAGATTTTGAATCTTTTATTGATCTTTAATTGTAGTTGGGTTTTACATGGTTGATAACTCCGCATAAAACCTTTTTTGTTCCCGGTTTGAATTTGTTATTTTCGTTCTTATGTATATTATCTTCGACACCGAGACCACCGGACTTCCAAAGCGCTGGAACGCACCACTAACCGATTCTGAGAACTGGCCGAGATGTATCCAAATCGCTTGGCAAGTTCATGCCGATAGCGGGGAATTGCTGTCCCATGAAGATTATTTGATTCAACCCAACGGCTTTACGGTTCCTTATGATGCAGAACAAATTCATGGAATTTCTACAGCCCTTGCCGAACAGCAAGGACGTCCTCTTGATGAAGTACTGACTCTTTTTTCTACTGCCCTTGAGCAAGCTGAGTATGTAGGAGGACACAATGTTACCTTCGATTTGAATATTATGGGCGCTGAGTTTTTGCGTTTGGGTGATCATAATCCATTAGAAGAAGCACAGGTAATAGACACCTGTACAGAAGAAACGGCACAACTATGCCAGTTACCTGGAGGAAGAGGAGGTAAGTTTAAATTACCAACCCTGACGGAGTTATACATACATTTATTTGGGGCAGGTTTTGGCGAAGCGCACAATGCAACTGCAGATGTAGAAGCAACGACTCGTTGTTTTCTAGAATTGCTAAGAAAAGGACAGCTGCATCCTCCGGTGTTGGAAGGTAAAAGCGAACAAATTCGAGTACTTCAAGAAGCTCAAACGACAACGATTGAAGGGATTGGTCTCAAGCATGTGAATTTAAAAAAGGCTTCACAGAAACTGGTTCAAAAGCAAGAGTCGGAACCAATAAAACCTATTTCCACAAGTCTTTCTGCTGAACTCGACGCTGCTCCTTTTGTGCACCTGCATAACCATTCGCAATTTTCGGTACTTCAGGCGACATCAAAAATGAGCCAAATGGTTTCTGTTGCTGCAGAAAACCAGATGCCAGCAATTGCAATTACGGACCACGCCAATTTGATGGGCGCTTTTCATTTCATTAAAGCGGTAGGAAATCACAATAAAGATGCCGTGGAGGAAGCGCAAATTAAGCCTATTGTTGGCTGTGAATTTTATGTTTGCGAAGACCATAAGGACAAAACCAGAAGAGACGATGGCTATCAAGTTGTTTTTTTAGCTAAGAATAAAAAAGGATATCACAACCTAGCCAAGATGAGCTCCATTGCCTATGTTGAAGGCTTTTACTATGTCCCGAGAATCGATCGTGAAGTTGTAGAAAAATATAAAGATGATCTTATTGTTTTGACTGGAAACCTCTATGGGGAGGTGCCATCAAAAATATTGAATATTGGAAATCGACAAGCAGAAGAAGCGCTTCAGTGGTGGCACGGCATGTTTGGAGCGGATCTCTATGTAGAGCTTATGCGTCACGGTCAAGAAGATGAAAAACGAGTAAACGAGGTGCTTATTCCCTTAGCAAAGCAATATGAAATTCCTTTAATTGCTTCGAACAACACCTACTATGCTACCAAAGAAGAAGCCAATGCACACGATATTTTACTTTGCCTAAAAGAAGGCGAAAAACAAGCGACACCTATTGGTCGCGGTCGTGGTTTTCGATATGGTTTCCCTAATCAAGAATATTATATTAAGTCGACTGAGGAAATGAAAACCTTGTTTAAGGATTTGCCTGAAGCGATTTTGAATATAGAAGCATTAATCGATAAAATCGAACCTTATGAATTGGCGCGCGAAGTGTTACTCCCAAAGTTCGATATTCCTGAGGCCTATTTAGTTCCTGATGATCCAGATGGAAAATTAGGCGAAAATAACTTCCTCCGATACCTAACATACGAAGGAGCCAAAATACGATACGGTACATTAACCGATGAAATCACAGAACGTATCGATTTTGAGTTGAGTGTAATTGCTAATACCGGTTATCCAGGATATTTCTTAATTGTTCAAGATCTAATTGCTGCTGCTCGCGAGATGGGAGTTTCGGTTGGTCCAGGAAGGGGTTCTGCTGCTGGTTCCGTAGTTGCCTATTGTTTAAAAATAACCAACATCGATCCAATTGAGTACAACTTGCTTTTTGAGCGTTTCTTGAATCCGGATCGTGTGAGTATGCCCGATATTGATATTGACTTTGACGACGAAGGTCGGGCTAAGGTGATGGACTATGTGATTGATAAATACGGGTCGAATCAGGTGGCTCAAATCATAACCTATGGAACCATGGCAGCGAAGTCTTCGATTCGAGATACCGCTCGAGTTTTGGATTTAGCATTGAATGAAGCCGATCGGATTTCAAAATTATTACCCAATATTAAGTTATCCAAGATTTTTGGACTCCCAGAAAAAGATTTAAAAAAATTGCTTCGAGCTGACGAGTTCATCAAGGTGAAAGAGTTTTTGGCACTCGGCGAAGAGTCTAGTTTGTCTGGCGAAACCATTCAGCAAGCTAAAGTTTTGGAAGGCTCACTTCGGAATACAGGAACCCATGCTTGTGGGGTAATCATTACTCCAGATGATATCACCAAATTCGTTCCGGTGGCTACTGCAAAAGACTCTGATTTGTTTGTTACACAGTTTGACAATTCTGTAGTTGAGGATGCTGGCCTGTTGAAAATGGATTTCTTGGGATTAAAAACATTAACCCTAATCAAAGACACGGTCAAGTTGGTTCAGTATAAGCACAACATAACCTTGGACCCAGATACATTTCCCTTAGATGATGTAAAGACTTATGAACTTTTTCAACGCGGTGACACGGTTGGAATTTTTCAATATGAGTCTGCTGGGATGCAGAAATATTTAAAAGACTTAAAGCCTACGGTCTTTGCCGATTTGATTGCGATGAACGCCTTGTACCGACCAGGACCTTTGGAATATATTCCAAGTTTTGTGGATCGTAAAAACGGAAAAGAAGAAATATCGTATGACTTAGATGATATGGAAGAGTATCTCCAAGAAACCTATGGAATTACTGTATACCAAGAGCAGGTGATGCTACTTTCTCAGAAGTTAGCAGGTTTTACTAAAGGTGAAGCGGATGTCTTGCGAAAGGCGATGGGTAAAAAAATACATGCCCTACTTGCTAAGCTAAAACCTCAGTTTATTGAAGGTGGAAAAGCCAATGGTCATGACCCCGAAAAATTAGAAAAGATTTGGAAAGATTGGGAGGCCTTTGCTTCTTATGCTTTCAATAAATCACACTCTACTTGTTACGCATGGATTGGATACCAAACGGCCTATTTAAAGGCCCACTATCCTGCTGAATATATGGCAGCGGTACTTTCCAATAATATGAATGACATCAAGCAGGTAACTTTCTTTATGGAAGAATGCCGTCGCATGGGCTTGAATGTTCTCGGTCCTGATGTAAATGAGTCTTTTTATAAGTTCACTGTTAACGATCAGCAGGCCATTCGTTTTGGGATGGGAGCGATCAAAGGGGTAGGGCGTGGAGCAGTAGAAACCATAATTGAACACCGAAAAGATGCACGTTATACTTCTGTTTTTGATTTGACAAAACGAATCGATTTGCGCGCAGCAAATAAAAAAGCAATTGAAAACTTAACACTGGCTGGAGGTTTGGATTCCTTCGGGAATTACCATCGCGCACAGTATTTTAATCCCGATGGTGATGGGATTCTTTTCTTGGAAAAAGCCATCCGATACGGAGCAAAACACCAAGAGAATCTGAATTCATCTCAGACCAATCTTTTTGGAGATGATAGTCAGGAACAGATACAAGAGATTAAAATTCCTGAATGTGAATCCTGGGGTACCTTAGAATTGTTAAAAAAAGAAAAAGCAGTAGTTGGTATTTATATTTCTGCACATCCGCTAGACGATTTCAAACGCGAAATGAAGTATTTCTCTTCGGCAACTTTTGATATTTTGAGTGACCTAGATCCTTTGGTTAATCGTGATTTGAGTTTTGGAGGGATTATCAATGATGTTGAACACTTGATTACCAAAACCGGAAAAGGTTGGGGTAAGTTTACGATCTAAGATTTTTCAGACCAGTATGAGTTTAAAATCTTTGGAGAAGACTATTTGAAATTCAGGCATTTTATATTACCCAATAATTTTGTACGTCTTCGCCTTCGGGTAGTAGAGGGGTGGCGTAATCGAGAAACGGGTCAATTGGGACCAGCTCGAATTCAGTTTAATAATTTCGAAATGCTCCATGATACACTCAAGACCAATGTCAAGAAAATCACTCTGATGTTCGAAGTGAAGCAGCTCAATGAATCTAAGATACAGGATCTCAAGACGCTGATGAGCCCATATAAAGGAGATAAGGGGCTTTATGTGGATGTTTTCGATACTGAAGAGAAAATCAAATTGACGCTCCCCAGTAGAAAGCAACGTGTTGAGGTGTCCAATGAATTATTGTTAGCTCTAGAAGAACGGAATATTCATTATCGACTCAATTAAACAAATTGAATTTGATGATTTAAGTATAAGAAAATCAGATACCAACACAAGCGGTAGATTAAAAAAAAAGATACATTTGTAGAAAATTAAATATCATTATTATGGCTATAGAAATTACAGACGCAAACTTTGAAGAAATTGTTTTAAAATCTACACAACCTGTACTTGTTGACTTTTGGGCAGCTTGGTGCGGTCCTTGTCGTATGGTTGGTCCCATCATTGAAGAAGTAAGTACTGATTTCGATGGAAGAGCAGTTGTAGGGAAACTTGATGTAGATACCAATCAAGAATTTGCTGCAAAATACGGAGTTCGTAACATACCAACGGTTTTGGTCTTTAAAGACGGCGAAATTGTGGATCGTAAAGTAGGAGTTTCTCCTAAAACAGCTTATGCAGAAGCACTTGAGTCTTTAATGTAATTACTCAAATAAAGTTTTTAGTTTTTTAGCGGTTTTTTATTTGAGATAAAGAAAAATGCAGTGTATATTTGCAGTCGTTAAAAGAGGTCTGGTAGTTCAGTTGGTTAGAATACCTGCCTGTCACGCAGGGGGTCGCGGGTTCGAGTCCCGTCCAGACCGCTCTAAAACGCTAAAAGCCCCTACTTTTGTAGGGGCTTTTTTTTACTAATGACTCAGCTAAAAGTTAAACTTTTATAAAGCGGTTTACAGCAGTATCAGTTTTAATAATAATGTCACAACTGACTACATAAAAGATCAAAAGAGAATAAACTACGAAAGAGCTTCTAGAGAAAAATATTTTTAATCAAATTACTTACAGCTAAAGAGTATTTCAATGCTCGAAGTTATTTTAAAAGTAAAGACTTAAAAAATCCTTTAACATTACAATGCTCGTTATTTGGGAATAAAACCACAATCCTTAAGCCGAATTCGCAAGAACTTATATTGTTGACTTGAAGGAATAATAAGCTGTCTAAAACCTCTTTTTTTATGCTATTAAAATTAATCGAATGAATTGGAATTTAAAAGCACACAACAAAAGAATAATACTGAAATGGGGCATAGGCTTTGCCGTTCTTTTTCTATTCAATGTGGTAATGGAGGCCATTATACTCCCTTTCATTGACTTAGATAATAGCCCTGGGAACGATATTTATTTTCAAGGATGGTGGCTTTGTGTTGTTTTGTGGTTGTTGTTTGGTTTTCGTTTTTTAAATTGGAGGTCTAAAAATCGAAACTCTTGAATTTCGATTAAAACCGATACTTAGCAAAGAGTTCAAATCCTGTTCTGGATATATTGCTATTATCACCCACTCCAAAGTCGGTAGCATAGCCGATGTCGATTCCCATTTTCAGTTTAAGCATAAACATTACGAAAGCGTAATCAATACTTTTATAACCCATTCCGATCTCAAAAATATTTTTGAAATTAAAGTTCCCGCCAATACTCATTTGATTGGGAACTCCTGGAATTATCCTAGAAGTAACATAGGGGTTAATTGTAGAATCAAAAAAGCCAAGGTCTATTGAATAGCCTGCAGCCATATACAGTATCGGATTCTGATTTTGAATGAATGAACTATCATCTATGAATTTTTCTGGATTTAGAAAATTGGGAGTTCCTAAAGAAAAGTATAGTTTCTCGCCTTGAATTAAAAACCCAGCACCAAACACAGGATAATTCCCTTGATTGGTTGTTGTAATGAACGGATTTGATTCTGTTGTAATTCGATCCAAGTCTTCAAGGTTTGTTTTCTTAGATGCCA